>Ga0074199_1000225_pt1 | contig 110806 bp, 96 predicted proteins | sample EPASupsiteSAE347_FD_64528 | JGI IMG/M metagenome (GOLD analysis project Ga0074199, IMG submission 64528) | Bioremediated contaminated groundwater from EPA Superfund site, New Mexico - Sample SAE3-47 | ecosystem: Environmental > Aquatic > Deep subsurface > Groundwater > Contaminated ...
ATCAATCTTTTTTAATTGAATGCATGTAACAATGTCATTAAAACAACCATTGAGCATTGTGCTTACACCACCGATTTTAAAGAAAACATCTCTTCTGAAAATGTTCAAATTATAAGTCATCAGCGATGCATATGCATCCAATCTGTTTTGATTCATTTGAAATAGCAAATCACTGTTTGATAAATATGGGATAAGACATCCTATGGGAAATGAGTGATGAGTATTTATAAAATTATTAAATGCGGAAAATGTATCAGGATATACATAAATATCAGAGGCCATTAAAGCAATCCAATCTTCTTTTAGAAAACTTGCCCCATAATTATATGTATCCCCAAAAGAGGCGAGCCTTCCCTGATGTGCATAATGCACATTGATCAATTCACAATATTCCCTCAACTCATGGTCTTCTTTTTCAGATCCATCACTTAGTACAATCGTCGATACATACTTGCAATTTTTTAAAAGAGATAGGGCAAAAAAAGCTGATTGTTTTGTCGAAGGCGAACTGTGGATACTTGAAAAATAATTAATCGTTACTCCAAACATTTATGAGACCTCATATTGAGACAAATTGTATATCAGTTCATGCAAATATTATTACTAACTCCCTTCGTAAATTGTAAACTTCATGAGATGTCGATCAAAAACGATTTTTGAATTTTCATTAAAATACTTCCTTCTATAGAAACGTATCATCCAATCGAAATTAAATAGTTTTAGTTTTTTTAAACATTTATCAATAAACTGAAGACTATTATAATTCAGAAGAATTCGTTTATCTTCTTTTTTTAAGATAATTGATGATAAAAATGAGTCAGTTTCTTCCAAATATTCCTCGGGATGATCTAAAGAGAGTTGGTTCTCAGTTCTCCATCTGAAACCTCCAATCAGGGCATCGCTTACATATAATTTTTCATAAAAGAAAAATTTCATCCATAATGCAAAATCTGCCGCATATTTAAGATTCATCTCCAAGGATGAACCTGAAACCACCCAAAGCGATCTCCTCCAAAATGTTGATTCTTGTTGTATGAATTTAAAATCACGATTATAAAAATCATACTTTGTGAACAATCTGCTTGGCCTGACAAGTACTGTCCTTCCTAAAGTATCATAGGCAGTCGTCGCACCTACCAACCATTTTACTTGATCAAAGGTATTAAAAATTTCTGCGACAGTAAAAAATGCCTTTTTGTGATACATATCATCACTGTTAATCCATGCCATTATTTCACCGGTACTGCGCTCGAATCCTTTTTGAATCGCATGGTACATTCCGTTATCCGGTTCGGTTGTCCAATATGATATTTGATGTTGATATTTTTTGATAATGTCGACACTCCCGTCCTCGCTTCCGCCATCTATAACTATATATTCAAGATTTGGATAATTTTGCTCTAAAACCGATTGAATAGTATATTCAAGATATTCTGCACCATTATAATTTGGAGTAATTATCGATATTTTAGGATAGTTTGTCATTTTCCTTGATTACTGGGTTGATGCCTACTGCTGCTTTAAAACTATGAAATCCTCGTTTTTATTGGTATAATGAATATAAAAATTCAGGCCGATTGTCTTTGACAAATACTAAATCCATTTGCCAAAATGAATTATCGTATGGCCGATGCGAGGCATCAACAAGGTCGATACATCGGAATTTGTGCTCTTCTAAATAGTCGCACATTTCATAGAACAATAAACAGTCTTTCGTTATTCTGAAATTATAACACTCCATGATGATTACTTCTGTTTCTGTTAAAGTATGGGAAGCCCCTCTTAGAATAGGTACTTCGAATCCGTGAGTATCCAGTTTTATCAAGTAAGGTCCTTGGAGTTTTCTCGTGAGAATTTCGTTATCAATAGTCGTTGTAGGAACTTGAATATTGTTTAAAGCATAAGGCATATGGGAAGCTTGACCACCAAAAGGGTCAGAAGCGTCAAAGTAGATATTCCCTGGAGAATCAGCGGCAGCTGCCAGAGAAAATTGGACATTTTTATGTTCTTTAACGAATTGAATTAGGGACTTTTCATGGACAGGCTGGGCTTCTATCAGTAGGTACTGGCACTGCGGAAAGCATCTCATGAGTGAGAGAGACCAACTCCCATCGGAAGCACCAACATCAATCACTGTATTAAAAAAGTGTTTTCTCCCGGCAATGTTTCGTAAAGCGCCATCCATTGTACCATGAGCCTGTTGGCTTGTAATTCTTACAAGGGCATAACCAAGGGAAAATAGAAGTTTACTTATGCCGTTCTTTAATTTCTGTTTCAGTTTAAGTCTGTTCATTTCCTATCATTAGAAGCTGACGATAAAATGATAAATCCAACCCCTCCTTTATAATCTATAACAAGGCCGCTTTTTGTGGCACTGCCTTCTACATAAAGAGAAAAAGCTCGCGGTATTTTTACCCAATATTTTTTCCCAGGATGAGTAAGGGAAATATCTACAAAGTAATGACCAGTACATATCCTTGGCAAGGCAATGGAATGAATGATTCTGAACAATCCGTTTTTTATTATAGATGTTTCACCTTTTTCATGTCCTGGGGAGAAAAAAGCAAGTGGTATTTCATAGAGATCTTTTATTTGCAGCTCAAGCTCAATTGGGATTGAATCCTTTAATTCTCCTGTAATTTCAATATCTAGAATAAAACAGTCTGGAGAAAGAGTTATTGAATCACTTTCTGATCCATTAACATGAATTGTATTTATTTTGACTAAGGGATCTTGTTCTTCAACATGGCTAACTATTGAGCCACTGCCGAGTCCCATCGTGATATATTCGTTTATGCAATGATTTGCAGAATTACAAGTTATGATTTGACCATTTTCTAAGAGAATACCTGAACTACATAAAACTTTTATAGAAGCCATATTATGGCTGACAAATAAAACAGTCCGCCCCTCATGTGTTACATCTTCCATTTTGCCTAAACATTTTTTCTGAAACTTTATATCTCCTACAGCCAGCACTTCATCAATCACTAGTATCTCCGGTTCTAAGTGGGCGGCGACGGCAAAAGCAAGACGGACATACATGCCGCTGGAGTAGCGTTTTACCGGGGTATCAATGTATCTTTCCACCTCTGAAAATGATACGATTTCATCAAATTTTCGCTTGATTTCTGAACGGGTCATGCCGAGAATCGTGCCGTTTAGGTATATGTTCTCACGACCGGTGAGTTCTGAATGGAAGCCTGTACCGACTTCCAGGAGGCTGGCGACTCGGCCTCTGATCGTAACGCGACCTTCCGTCGGTTCGGTGATGCGGCTCAAGATCTTCAGTAGAGTGCTTTTCCCGGCTCCGTTCCGGCCAATGATACCCACCGCCTCGCCTCGTTTGATTTCAAAGCTCACGTCCTTAAGCGCCCATACCTCTTCTTGCGTATCCCCCTGAATTATGGGTTTTCCCGTAGCCAGATCCTTGGTCTTGTTCCAAAGATTGCGAACATTTTGCACCATTACTTCCCGGAAGGTAGTATCGCCGCTGCGTCCCACCTGGTGCCCGATGGTATATCGTTTTCCAAGATTTTCAGATTTGATGACGACGTCAGACATAAGGGCCAGTTAAAAGAGAAAAGTAAATAGTTAAAAGTTAAAGGATAACAATCTATTTTAGAGAGTTGGTTAGGCCATAGAGCATTTTGGAGACTTCTGTCATTTTAGTTATAAGCTCTCTGTGCCTTTCACTTGATGTATAACCCAGCATGTGAGCGAGCTCAACCTGGGTGTCAAGTTCGCTTAGCGAACCTTGTGCAATATTCAGAAACTGCCTAAATTCATTCTTGCCTTTTCTAGCAGCGCCCTCTGCCATATTGCTGGGGACAGATACAGCAGCTCGTCGCATTTGTGAACTCAATCCGTATTCCTCGTTGTTGGGAAATGCAGACGTGATCTGGTAGATTTCACGAACAAGTTCCATGGATTTCTGCCAACAATCAAGTTTTCTGTGCGGACGGGTATCCATACCACTTTTCACCTTTTGCATTTTACGGTTTTTATCTCCTCGTACAACTTAGCCGCAGATTTTCCTGCAAAAAGCTCATCTTTTGCTTCAAGGTAATCCATTTTCTGTGTCATGTTTTCTCTGATGAAAATGGCTGCTTTGGTAATGCCCATACGCTTAATGAGCATCTGAACCGCTTCGCTTCTGACCTCTTCGATGGAAGGAACCATCATTTTTTTAGCTATCGGCATTGTCCGCCTCCTGTTTTAACACGGTCATAGTTAATTCCACTGGATTTACCGCAACAACCATGCCGGTATACTTTCTTATTATTCTATCATCACACGTAACGAAATAGTCAGCCTTTAGTCTTTCGGCACATGTCAGATGCAGTGCATCAAGACCCTTAATTCCCAATGATTCTATCTCTTGGGCTCTTTTTGCCAATCTATCATTTAACGTCTGGATCACACGGGCTTTACGCAAGACTGCTGTAACGAATATCTTCCTTTCTGCATAAGGGTTTTGTGAATTTTCGTATATCAATACTTCCGATGAAACAAACGAAATAATTCGGTTCTCGATCAGACCAAAAACTAAAAGCATAGCCGATGCTTCCAGAAAAATCCGGGGTTGTGATTGATCGTCAAAAATCCTATTTAAAGCGCTTGTGTCAATATAAACATTCATACATCCACCTTTCACTTTTCACTATTATATCAGATCCGCAAAGGTTTTTTCCGTTTTTCGAAAACGGGAAATGCCCAGATAGAGAAATATAACAATAATGGCCAAGCTGAGTAGGAAGCCGGGAAGGTAAAGAGGACTGTTCACGCCAAGGAGGCACCACCGGAAGCCGTCGATAACCCCCACCATGGGATTGAGGCTATAAAGGAGGCGCCATTGTTCGGGGATGATACTACTGCTGAAGCCGACTGGGGAGACATAAAGGCCGAACTGGACGACAAAGGGGATGACATAGCGGAAATCCCGGTATTTGACGTTCAGGGCGGTGATCCACAGACCGGGGCCGAGACTGGCCAGCAGAGCCAGGACGATAAAGCAGGGGAGGTAGAGGATCTGCCAGCCGGGGAGGAATTGATACCAGAGCATCATGCCGATGAGGATAACGAAGCTGATGAGGAAATCTATGAAGGCGGTTACGAGGGTCGCCGCGGGTATAATCAGCCGGGGAAAGTAAACCTTCCCGATGAGATTGGTATTGTTGATGATACTGTTGGATGATTCACTCAGGGCGTTTGAGAAAAGAGACCAGGGGAGTAAGGCGGCAAAGACCAACAGGGCGTAAGGGGTGTTTCCGTCGCTGGGGAGTTTGGCGATGCGGCCAAAGATGACTGTAAAGACAACCATCGTGAGGAAAGGTCTGACGATAGCCCATAGGATCCCGATAATGGTTTGTTTGTAACGGACGGAGATATCGCGCCATGCGAGAATTAGAAAGAGCTCACGGTATCGCCAGAGATCGGCCCAGTAGTTTTTCTCCGTGCGGCCGGGCTCAATGATTAATACCGGTTCCCGAGTATGTGTTGAAACAGGGTTAGTCATTTATCTAATGATGCCGGATATTTTCTTTTTAATCCAACCAGAGATACTGCTCCGCCCCCTCAGTTACCCAAGGTGCAACTGGCTGGTGTGGAATGTTTGTAGCTGCGTAAAAGTGAATACATTAAAATCTTGGTTTTTATGACACATACAATAAAGAGATGCAATAAAATATAGTGAAAATCCAGCTCATATATCAGATATTAGGTGGCGGATGTTTCTTTGAAATCATTTATTGTGCAGCAAGGGACGGGGTCTTAATGGTTTTAACTTTTCATCAGGTAAAGATTCAACAGCAGGCATATTTTTTTCGATGACGGGAATCATGATTACCATGGCGGTGAGAAACCAGAATGGTTCCATGATGCGGACAATAATGAAGGTATTGGCCCCGATGCCATGGGCCAACATGGCAAAAAATCCTGCTAAAAATCCCAAGGAGATCCCACGATTGAAATCATTCTGAGCTTTTATGTAGGTTATGTAGGCATTTTTGTAAATGGAGTAAAGAAGAAATAAAAAGGTGAGTAGTCCGATCAGCCCTGTTTCTGCCAAAACGCGGGGATATTGGGCATCGACGAAGGAGTAGCCGGTGACACCGTAACCGAGTAAGGGGTGTTTGACAAAATCCCTCGTCAGAATAACATTCCAGGACATGAGGCGGGCAGAAGTGGAGGTGTCTATACGGGTCTTGCCTACTTGTACCTGTCCCTCTTCCTTGGCTTGGTTAAAGGTATAGCGGGCGCGTTCACGGACAGTCTGGGGCAGGATCATGGGACCGCCGACCAGGATAAGAAATATTACCACCAGGATTATCTTCTTTTTTTCGCTGAAGTAGAGCAGGGCCAGGGCCATGGGAATCAAGGAAACCCAGGAACTACGGGAAAGGGTCGCCGCCAGGGCAACAAGGATAAAGAAAACAAGTATAGAGAGATATATCATGGGTTTCTTTTCTTTCAGAGTCAAAAGGAGACCAAATACGATGGAGAGCATAAGGACGAGATAACCGCCCAAGGTATTCGGTTCTCCTTGCGCTCCTTCAAAGGGGGCGGAAACCCGCATGCCCGTTGGGATCTGACTGAAGGCAAAGAGGCAGACGAGGAAACACACGATGAGCATGAAATAGGTGAACCGCTGGATCTGTGCTTCTTCTTTCAGATGATTTACGGCCATGAAATAGACCACATAGTATTCAAAGTACTTTATAAGAAAAAAAATCCCGGCCGTACCTTTGACCCTGCCCATCATATATCCAAACATGGTGGCGAAAAAGCAGGCCAAAAAATAATAGGCTATTGGCCTGTTCAGGGGGGTCTTCAGGAAAAGACCGAGATCCTTGTTTACTGCTGTTTTCAGAAACCAGCTCAGGCCGATGATAACTAAGAGAAAGTCATCGACGCGGAGAGTCATGCCCCGCCCGCGCACAGTTTCACCAGCAGCGCCTTCCATGCCGAATTGGGGGCCCAGGAGCATGGCGGCAATGAGTATGTAGAGGGAGAATTCCGTGTTGATGAAGGTCAGGACGCCGATGATGAGGGAGATGATGATTGTCACCGCCAGCATCGTCGGGGCCTTGGCCATGATCAGGGCGGCGATTAACGTAAGCGACGCTATCCAGAGCAACAAAACGATGCTTTTATTCTGAAAGGTAATCATTTAGGCTTGGGAATCGTTGTCTCCGGCTTGCCGGACTGCTGTTTTCTTGTGTCCTGTAATTCCCAGTACTGGCGTTCGATATCCCGGGGAAGGTATTCATCGACAATAGTAAATTTCTGGATGATCATGGGTGAGAAATGAACAACCGCCATGATGAGAATAGCAAACATCGTTATGATCAGCATCCAGATTATGGTCATGCGCCGACGGTACTGGCGCTGGGCGCTCCGGCGTTTGTGTTCAGCCTCTCTACTTTTCTCGCGACCATTTATTTTCATTTGAAATTTAGATAGCCCCCCTGATACAAAATCCCAAAAACGAGAGAGAGAACGGCCAGAACTGCAATTATGATTTTCAAGGCAGCTTTGGATGCTTTGGACGGCAAAACTCCACTTGAAGTGGATGTTGATGTCTGGTTTTCCTTAGCCTCTGCCCTTGCAAGCTTTGTCACCTCGTTTGTGTCACCCTTTTTCCTTCGTTGCTGATAACGCTGTTTGTAAAGGACGCCGTAATTCAACAGTCGGGAAGGGCTGAGATTGTCAAGGATTGTTTTGTACCAGGGCTCTTTCTTTTTGTCCTTATCGCCGCCATAGCGGTAATGGTAATAGTAGTAATCATGATAGGTAAAGTCGGTGCTGACCTCGGCGCGGATACCGTTCAGAACGACCCCGATGATGTTGGTCTTTATGGCGTCAAGTTGCATTTTGGCCCGTTTCAGCGCCCCCCGGGCAATCTTGCCGACCTGATAGACCAGGACCGTGGCATCGACATGGGAGCTCCACAGGGCTGCATCGGTGGCGGCCAGAACCGGCGGTGCGTCTACCAGGACCATGTCGTACTCAGCCCGTACCTGTTTCATGAACTCACCCATACCCCGGGAACCGATGATTTCGGCGGGATTGGGAGAATAAGTGCCGCTGGTAATGATATTGAGGTTATCCATCCCCGGAGTCATCATGACCTCTTCCACGGTCATGTTTCCCATCATGAAATCGGAAATAGATTTCACGACATTGCGCCATTCGTAATTGCCCATAATGACGTCGGTCAATCCGGGTATTTGCTCGACACCGAAAACGCTTGAGACCACAGGCCGCCGCAAGTCACCGTCGATGAGGAGTACTTTGTAGCCTGCCTGGGCCATTGTGAGGGCGAGATTCACCGTCGTCGAGGTCTTGCCTTCACTGGGGGAAGAACTGGTCAGGACGAGGGATTTGTAATTATTCTCCATGCAAAGGAAGTTGAGGCTCGTCCGGAAGGCCTTATAGCTCTCGGAAAGGGTCGAGGAAGGGACGAAATGAGAGGCCATCCGGATATAGCGCGGCAGCTTCTGCTCTTCCACAGTGAGGTTCCCCTCGTCGTCGCTGAGGAGGAGGCGTATTTCGTCCTGACTGACGAAGGGGATGACCCCCAGTACACGCACCCCAAGGAAATCTTCCACCTCTTCTATGGCACCGATGGAGGTGTCAAAGGTTTCAATGAGGAAAGCGAAGACGACGCCGAGGATCAAGCCCATTAACGTGCCGATGGCGGCGTTATTGCCCACCTTGGGCGGATTGGTCGGAGTTGAAGGCTCCAGGGCCGGCTTGACAATCGTGACCTCTGATACCTTTTCCGCTTCGGCGATCAGCACTTCCTGGTATCTCTTTTCTAAAAGGGTGTAAACCTCGCGATTTACGACAACTTCCCGCTCCAGTTTGGCCAACTCCAATCCCTTTTCGGGAAGCTTCTTGAAGTCGCCTTCAAGCTGTACGATCTGACCTTTGAGGATACGCTGGTTGTTGAGGAGGTTGTTCTTCTGGATGCGCAATTGGGTACGCATCCCGGCGATGGTGTCGTTGACCTGACTGCGGATTGCCCTGATCTGGGGAAAATTGTCAGTATAAGTCAAAAGGAGAGTGTCCCGATCCACCATGTAGCCGACGAGTTTGTCGTTAAGTGCTTTGTAGGGAGGGGAGGCCTCCTCAAAATAGAAGCTGGTTCTGGAGTTGAGGGGCTTGGATTCAGCGTCGTTCAGGGCTCGCTCGGCGATAAGAACTTTCTGATAGACGATCTGCTCCTGATTGTACTGGGTCTGGAGGCGTTTGACTTCACCTAAGGTGTAAGATGATTCGGAATCTACGGAGGTCCATTTGTTGTCCTCCCGGAATTTCTTGATCGCTTCTTCAGATTTCGCCATCTTTTCCCTGGCAAGGATGAACTGGCTTTCGATAAATTTCTTTCCCTCAATAGTGCGCCGGTTCAGTTCGAGGGTATGCTGGGTTTTATAGACCTCGGCCAAACTATTGGCGAAATTAGCGGTAAATTTGGGATCGTTCGCGGTAACGTCGATGTTGAGCAGATCACTGTTCCCCTCCTGCTCCACCTTGACCTTTTCTTTAAGATCCAGGATGGCGCCGATGTATTTGGGGTTCTTCCGTACATCCTCCGATGACACATCTTCCGGGATTAATCCCATTTTTTTAGCAGTTAATTCAAGTACATAGTAACTGCGGATCATAAATATCTGGGTTTCCATATTGGTTCCAGCCATGAACTGCGGGTTGATTCCCATCATAGACTGGCTTTTTTCGACTTTTACGGTGGCGGATGCTCTGTATATGGGAACAGGTTTTCCCAGGATGGCGGAAACAAGACTGAATACACCCATGATGATGACGGTGAAGATGATAATGAACTTGCGCCGTTTGATGATGCGCCAGTACTCACGGAGATTCAGGTCATATTTCAGCATGCAGGGGCTTCTCCTGATTTCACCATTTCAAGTTGTTCGTATCCCTGGTATATGCTGTTCGATATTGTCCGGGAATTAGGAGATAGTTAAGCAAAGGCGTTGTATTGGCAATGAATTCATTGATATCTCCGATCAGCATGCGGGGGACATATACGACATCGCCGCTCTGGAGCTTGATATTCTGGGAGAGGTCGCCCCGCTTGAGGATATCGTTGTAGTTGGCGGAGAGGATCAGGGGTTTGCCTCCCCGTTCCCGGAATTCACGAATGACCTTGATGTCCGATTTTACCGCCAAAGGGGTAATGCTGCCGGCCAGGGCCAGGGCGGCCAAGAGATCAGGCGCGTCCTGGAGGCGATAGATGCCGATGCCGTTGACCTGGCCCATAACATAGATACGGTCGGCAAAGTAGGGCAGGGCCGGGACGGTGATGATGTCGCCATTATCAATGATGGGATTCTGGGACTCGTCGCCGTAGAACATGGCTCTATAGAGATTGACATTATATTTCTTTCCTTTCCGGACAAGCTCCACATTTTTCAGATCGGCGTTGGCGACATTCTGCTGGCCCGCGGCTACGCTCCCGGTCAGTGAGGAATAGTCGCCCCGGCCGGTGATGGCGCCGCCGGCTTTGGAGATGAGATCGACCATGGTCATCTTGCCGGTCAGGGCATATCTTCCCGGACCGGAAGTTCCGGTCGGGAGGACGTTGATCTGTCCGAAGAGGGTGGCGGTCTTGCTTTTGTATTCCTTGATAAGGACTTCGAGGCGGGGATTGCGGAAATAGGTCTTCAGATCCTTCCGCAGGAGTTCTTGAATTTCGTTCACCGTCTTGCCGCTGACCGGAATGTCATCCCCGTACATGTATGAGATCTTGCCGTCGGGACGGACTTCGATATTGTAGCTTATCTGTTTGAACCCTTCAAATGTCTGGGATCCGGCGACGGCAATCGTCCAGAAGTTAATGGTCAGGACGTCTCCGGGGCCGACAATATAATCCGAGACCCCCCGCCTTTCCGTAAAGACACTATTGCCGGTGGACACCGACAGCTTTGCAACGGCCGCACGATCCTCCTGCTGCTCTTTTTGGATCCGGGCTTCTTCCTTTTTTACATCTTTTGAGGCCTCATATTCATTAATCGGAATGCCCTTGTTCTCCATAAAAGGAAAGCAGGCCGAAACTGAACATGTCAACAAAACGAGGAAAACATATTCCAGAGTCCGCTTCATCTTACTCCTCATACTCCCCCCGATAACTTATTGCCATAGTCGGGGAATTCTTCAATAAAAACGAGTTCAAGTCAAGATATATTCTTCCCGAGAATCTTCATAAAATTGTAAAATAGAATTTTGCTCCAGTTATATATTTGAAAATATAAAGATATTAACTGCATACGCAAAATGCATTGCGTCCCCGCTTCTGCAGCCTGCATTTATGCTTGTTTTCTATTCTCAGAATATTCGATGATGTACTGAGCACAGGACATTATTGTTTGTAGGATTTATTTTTGTATTGTAGTATGAAAACATAAGGGCTAAAAAAAGGAACAAATTATTGATACTTGATCAAAAAAGAAGTAATAGGTGGTAAGATATTTATAGATATGCAAGCTGAGGATTGAGGGATAGCTTAATTTCCCGCTCCGTGTGTCAATCATTATTTGGAGAATAACACACCATGGTACGTGCTTCCGATCTTGTTAAGGGCAAAACGACGAGTCTGTACGATCCAGGCACGAAGGATTCATCGCCAAGAGATACGGCGCCGAAAGAGGCGTTGCGGGAAGAGGCGCGCCGGTCTTTACGGCTTAGTGAAATTGACGTTCTTAAGCTAAAGACGGGAAAACATCAGGAAACTCCGATTCCCGACGAAATTGCGAGAACAATTGTCGAAGAACTCAGAATGCCGCAACAAGAGACGGAAAAGGAACTTATGACTTCCCCTTCCTCACCGCTGGCTATGGCGATAAATGTCCCTCCCGTCCGGCAGGATGAGATACCGGCCGCAGAAACGTCGGAAGGACGACCTGAAGAGATCGGAATAAGAAGGATTTATGTTGCGACGAAACAGTATATGGCCTACGTGCGGGAGCAGGTAAAGAAAGGGGAATCCTTACAGCTTGAGCCGGCGCTGATCTATATTAATAATATCCTAAATTCCTCTGAAGATATGGTTTCGCAAATTTACCAGTTGACAGTTGATTATGAGCAGGAAGACGATTATTATCTTTCTTCTCCGATTAATACCATGGTTTATGGAGTGAAGATTTCTCAACGGATGGGATACGATAAATCGGAACTCATTGAATTCAGTCTGGCGGCATTGCTTCATGATATCGGGATGTTCATGATCCCGGATCAGATCTTGAGCAAGCAGGGAAGGCTGTCAGATGACGAGATGGATCTCATCAAGAGGCACCCTGATTTTGCAGTTGAGATACTGGCTCCATTTGCAACGATGTACCCGAAGACGATCGAGGCCATATACGAACATCAGGAGCGGGCAAACGGGCAGGGCTATCCCCGGGGGCTCAAAGGAGACGAAATATGCGATTTTGCCCAGATTGTCGGTATTTGTGATTCTTATGAGGCAATGACCCACCACCGCCCCCACAAGAAGATACTATTGCAGTCCGACTCGATCAAGGAATTGATTGGTTCAAAGACAAAGCTGTTTGAACCCAGGATTATCAAGATGTTCCTGGATGAGATATCAATTTATCCCATCGGCAGTTATATTCGGCTGAATAACCGCAATATCGGCCGGGTAGTCGCAACGAGCAAGGGTAATCCGATGAAACCGGTGGTCAATCTGATCTTCGACGAAAAGGGGAAAAAGATCGAACCGCCCCGGACGATGGATCTGAAGAATTTTCCAGTTTTAAACATTGAGGCGAGCATCTCTGCCGATGATTTGCCGGTAAACTGAAATCTTTAACACTATAGAGTATTTTGCATTTCCTTCCCTATGGATAGATCATCCTAAGAACAAGCTTAAACATTTTGTCAAGATGGGACGTTATTTCACGAATTCTTTGAAAATACAAGGTGATTCCATGTGCTTGCAATTTATACCGAAACCGCTGGGCGAGAATGATCCGGGGTGGGAAAAGGGTGTGCATGATTAGTCGCCCCCTCTCAAATGGTCCCTTGCTAAGGGCAAGATAAACGAGATAGCTACTCCCGCGCATACGGTAATGCTTTTCATGGAAGTAAAGGAAGAGACGCTCCGGCAGGGAAAGGGAAGGTGGGGTAAATTTACGTAATATGTCATTACTCAAGAATTCCTGCCCGACATAGAACTTGACAATCTTAAGGCCGAGATAGACAAAATTCAGCAAACCCAGTTTTTTTGCCTCTGCTACCAGATCATCCCAATCAAGCCGATCCTCAAAAGTTTTAACGGCATAGAAAATATCGCAGACGAGGATGAGGCGGTCAAAAGAATGACCAACCCGTAAGGCATGCTCGCAAAGATAGATGATGAGATGCTCCGGACAGAGGAGACGGACTTCCGCAGCCGCCACTTTTGCATAGAAAGATTTCTTCCAGACCCTTTCCATATCAATTTTATCGATGAAGGCAATCGCCGGCGTGGAGGTATTGACAAGATGCCAGTGGAGATGAACATAAGCAAAGGTTAGCCCCGGTTTGTGATATTCGAGGCTGGCAAGATAACCAGGAGGATTCAGAAGCGCCTGTCGGGGGGTGCTGTCCTGGGCTTGATAACCGGCACTAGTCAGGGCCAGATCGGCATGCAAAAGGTCGTCTCTATGAATCAGAATATCCAGGTCCGAGGTGGTGCGCATGGCGAAGTGGGGGTAGATATGTTCGGCAAGGGCAATCCCCTTCAAGACCAGGAAAGGGATGCCGGCCGTGATCAACAGTTGGAAAACTGTCTTTGCACCTGCCATACACTCCATATTCCTCCTGATCTGGAAATTGAAAAGCTCATGAAGGGATTTATAAACGTCCGGAGGGGCGAGTTGTTCCAGACCCCCTTTTTGAAGGTAGTAAAACAGCACCCCGGCGACGCCGTTCATTTCCAGGTAGGGAAATAATTCAGGGGAAGACATGATTTCCTGTATGGATGACGTCGGCTTATTGTTGATCAGTGAAAAGAGGGTATGATCGATGGTTGCTTGCATCGTCGTTGGCTTCCCGTTCATATATGAACACTGACTTCCATGGCCCAATTACGGCATATTTATATCTACGATAGCAGGGGCGGGAAAAAAAGGGAATAGATATTGATAAACGATAAGAAAGTTGCATTATTACCTCCTCTTCAAGGGGAGGCCGGGTGGGGATGGGGTTTTAAAACGTGGGCATATTTATTATTGATTCTTGATAGAAAAGGAAGTAGTAAAAACACGAGAGGAGCCTTGATATGCCTGATGGAAAGAATATTGTCACAAGAGAAGATTGCCTCAAACCGAATCCGGATATGGTCTTTAGAAAAGAGGATGATGGCGCTTTCCTCTTCGACCCCCATACCGGCAATCTGAAGTATCTTAATTCCAGCGGTGTCAATATCTATGAACTGTGCGACGGCCGAAAGACAGTAAGCGATATCATCACTCTTTTGATTGAATTCTATCCTGAAATGGCCGTTGAAAAAATATCAGCAGACACGGAATTATTTTTTGAAGGTCTGGCGGCAATGCAGTTTCTGACAAAATATGAAAATAATGAATCCTGATGACTTTCCCCTGACAAGCCTCTATCTTTATCTATCTGAGCGTTGCAATCTCCGGTGCCGGCACTGTTGGGTATGCCCCGCTGCTCCAGAGGATGGAGACGAACAGGTAATGGATCTTGACGTTCTTATGAGGACCATAGCTGCAGCGAAAGAGTTGGGATTGGGGGCAGTCAAGCTTACTGGAGGCGAACCCTTTCTCCGCAGGGATATTGTCGAGTTGCTGAGATTTCTCCACGAGGAAGGCCTCTACATAGATATCGAATCTAATGGGACTATGATTGACAGGGATATGGCCAGGATCATTAAAGAATGTGAGGTTCGCCAGGTATCTGTCAGCCTCGACAGCGCGCAGGCGAAGCAGCACGACAAACTGCGGGGTATAAAGGGTTGTTATGGTAAATCGGTCGCTGCCGTGCAACATCTCCGGGCAGAGGAGATAACCACCCAGGTGATCATGAGCCTTTATAAGGAAAATGTGTCGGAGATTGAAACCATGGCGGCTCTCTGCGATGACCTCGATGTCACTTCCTTCAAGATAAATCCTGTCATGCCCACGGGACGAGGCGAAAAGGTCTTTCAACGCCGGGAAAATGTGGATCTTGAAGAATTGATCAGAATTGATCGCTGGATCGAAGGTGATCTCAGCAGTAAATATAAGACGGAGATCTACTTTTCCTTGCCCATCGGCTTGAAATCCATCCATGCCGTCACCGGCAATCCTCTATATGAATGCAATATACTCAATATTTTAGGAATATTGTCAGATGGCACGATATCTTTATGCGGGATCGGGCAGACGGAAACAGACCTCAATATGGGAAACATCGCTCATGATGATCTAATGGAAATATGGCATCGTCACCCCCTGCTGCAAAAGCTGAGAAGAGAAACTCCTTCCCAACTGATGGGGATCTGTGGACGGTGTATCTTTAAATTCCGCTGCCTAGGTTCCTGCCGGGCCTGTGCCTACGCCGTTTCCGGTAATCTGCAGAGCCCTTTTTTCATGTGTGAAGAGGCTTATCAAAAAAACCTGTTCCCTCTTTCCCGCCTCTATGTCCCTGTTGAGGTACCGGACGCTTCATGAAGAAAACTTCATTTTCAATTGCCGGGGTCGGTTTTGAATTTATTTCCCACGGACCGGCGGCGGAATATCTCTTCGCTGAACTTGAGAGTTTGTTGATGGGCTTTCTGGTCAGCAAAAATAAACAAACTGACGCTGTATGCCTTGTTCATTTTGATCATGAACAAACTTATAAAGAACGCTTTGACAGCAAACCCCTGTTCATATGCCGGGAAGATTCAAGGTTAAACGAGGCGATTCTTACCCGGATGGAAAGAATACCTTTCTCTCATGATAATTATTCTCAGGCGATCGGATTTCTAAATGGTTGCCTGATCTTTGACGAGTGCAACCGCCGGGGATTGATATATATTTTCTACTCAAAACCGGCGAGCCATTTCATGGGGACACTAATGAAGCTGCTCTTCATTTTTACCTGCCTGGTGATGGTAAACAGGGGCAGGCTCATGGTCCATGGCGCGGGCATCAAAAAGACAAAGGGCAGGGGCGGATATCTGTTTCTTGGCAACTCGGGGGCGGGCAAGTCGACTGTTGCGTCCCTGTCGGGCAGCGATGCGGTTTTATCAGATGATGCAACCGTAATCGAAGTCGCCGGTGATGCCTGTAATATTTATGGCACCCCGTTCAGTCAGGTGGGAATTGACCGGCGGCCGCGAAAACGTCTGTACTTGAAGCATGAAAAACTGGTCAAGGTTCTCTTTCTCCATCAGTCGGCAGAAATCGCTATTGAACCACGGGAGCAAAGAAATGCCTTTACGGAATTGTTGACACAACACCTGCACTGCTTTGCGATCATGGGGAAACCATTGAAAAGGCAGGCCTTTCATCTTAGCCGCCGCGTCTTTGAAATGACGCCAGCATGGGATCTATTTTTCCGTAAGGATACTGGTTTTTGGGAGCTTGTCGTAGCGAAATAAAGTGGGGCTGCACCCGGCCGATCAACCTGCGGGGGCAGTTCCCTTCTTGCAGGAATATCCGGCGGCGCCGCCGTTGTCACATGTCCCGCCTGCCGCCACGTTTCCACTACGGCATACGCCTATAGGGGCGCCTCCCGTTTGGCATTTGCCCCCGGATGGTGCGCTGCCCTTATTGCATTCTAAAGACGCTGTGCTGCCGGATTGGCATTTGCCGCCGGTTGCCGCCCCGCCGGTTTTGCACTCCTGGGAAGGGGTGCCGCCGGTCGTGCAGAAAGAGGACACCCCGCTTCCGGCTGCACATGACGGCGTCTGAGCATAGGCTGTTGAGGTCCAGAGGTCGAAAATCTGCGGCGGCTCATAGGGAAGCTTGAATTTTGATTTAAAGTCCCCTTCCATATATCCTCCCGGAAGTGTGTAACTGTTAAAACTCTAAAGTCCTGATTTCAATCTCCCGGAATCGCTCTTTAGGTGCTGAGCAATCCCCGTTGCTGAAGGGTCATAACGGTGAAAATTACATCCCGGGTGCATTCGGAGGTCACGACATCAAAACGATTGGCGATGATGCGGACCATATCGCTTACCCGGTGTGAACCGTCGCACATCTCCCAGATGCTACCGGCCATGGTATTGAGCTTCAGGAGATCCGATTGTTGTGACCGTGAATAAAGAATAGTTTCCTGTCCTTGTATTTTGGCCATTATATCGGGGTTTCTCGCCGGCGCCGCATTCATCGCGATGCGATATCGGTAATGATGCCACAGGTTCCATAGCGGACAGTTTTCCTTAGCTAAACAAGAAGCGCCTGTGACGAAAAGCGCCGCGCCTGCCGCAATCTTGAAAAGAGACCTTCGCCGGATGTACATCGTTAGCCCTCCTTTACTGCGAATACCTCTACAACTCAATATTCCCTCACATCGAGGGAAGACTATACCCTTTAGTCCCTCCCCTTCAAGAGAAGGGCTATGGTGGGGATGGGCCTGCACCGCCTATTCACACTCCTTCGTTACCGCTTACCAATATGTCAGTTTCACGACGGGCAGCTGGAACTCCTGTTCGTAGATAGTACCTTATGTCCATTCGGCGGTCAAGCTGTTTATGTTTAGCGATTTATGTTCGGATGATTCCGATGATTCAATCCCCGCAAGGGACCTCCGGAAGGCGTCCGCCCTGCGTCAGAAATTGCCGGAGACAGGCATCGGGAGAGGGATGATCGATTCTACCGGTGAGAGTGTAAGCAATAGCCGGACAGTTACCGGTGCAATAGTAGGTGTAGGGACAATCCCGGCAAAAAGGAAAATCCTCAAGTGAAATCAGGGAACGCTTCCTTAAGCTTTGCAGATCCGGATGGTTTAGCCATATCTCTCCAAGATCATCATGGTTGATCCTGCCCAGAGTCAGATGAGGCAACTGTGAACAAGGGACAATGATTCCGTCAGCACGGACGGCAATGGTCTGCATGGGACCGCTGCATCCGGTGAGAAATCCACGATCCGGTGGTCGTTCCCGATTTTGACGCCGTGATTGTTCCATCTCCAGCCAGAACTGTGCATCCGCCAGGGGCCCCGCTGTTGCATTGATTCGCCCCTCATAACGCGCCGTCAGGGCGAGCAGGGTTTCCATGGCCAGTGAGTGCTCTGCAACGGTAAGTTGTGTCAGGGCGGCGTTTTTCCGGCATAACCCCATGTGTGAGGCGGAATTGGTGGAAAAAGACGGCAGTTCAAGGTCCTCCAGGAGGAATCGGGCAATAGCCTCGAGTTCGTGGACATTCTTCCGGTGGATGGTTACGCGGACAGTTACCGGCAGCTTGTTTGCCTGCAGGGCGCGGATGCCGTGAATCGCCTTTAAAAAATTGCCTTCTCCCCGGAAGGCGTCATGGGTGGTGTCGATGGAGCCGTCGATAGACACCTGTACAAGATTGCAGCGGCCGGTCGCGGACAGGAAAGCGGCGATTTCATCATCGATGAGAGTGCCGTTGCTGAGGATGGAAAAGCGCATTCGATTGGCGACAATAGCATGGATAACATCCCGGAGGTCGGGGCGGTTGAACGGTTCCCCGCCGGAAAGGGTTATGTTCATAATGTTGCCGCGACCCAGTTCGGAAAAAAACCGGCGCCATGATTCCAGAGGAAGATCCTCTTTTATATCCCCGGGAGTTGAAAAATGGCTGCAATAGGCACAACGGAGATTACAGAAACTTGTGATCTCAATATAGACATTGCGGGGAGTCTTCATCACCTGCATCACTACATACTCCTCATTTGTCTTTAAATCCGGCCAGTCCGAGCTCAATTGCGGCCTTAAAAAAATTTTCGATGTGGCTGGCCGCATCGGCGGGAACCGCATCGGCTTTTTCGCAGACAATATGGGCGATATCATCAATGGTGTGGAGGCCGTCGAGGTGCTTCCAGACGATGACGCCGATCGGGTTGAGGCCATAAATGCTACCCGTTTCCGGATCGAAAAGAACCGCACTGTTTTCGAATTCTTCCCGGAGCACTACCTGGGGATTGGCAACAACTTTTTTAATATTCTCGTTCATGTTGGTGATTATAGATTGCGGTCGAGAGACTGTCAATTCGAAAAGTCTAAAGGGAATCTCTGACAACCTTGGTTATCAACGGTTCGTCGATCTCATGGACTTTCAGGCTGAAGCCGATCAGCAGCGCCAAATCACATACATTGTTGATTTTACGCGGGATGCCCCCGGAATACTGAAAGATCGCATCATAGGCCTTTTCCGTGAACAGCTCATGATCACAGTTCGCCTTGTTGAGGCGGAAGCGGATATAATTAGCGGTTTCGGCCCTTGTCAGCGGGTTGAGGTGATACCTGATCGCGATGCGTTGATCAAGCTGTTTATAATCTCGTATCATTTCACGAAGTTCAGGCTGGCCGATGAGAAGGAAGGTCATCAGAAAGCGATCGTTCAACTGGAAGTTCAACAGGAGGCGGATCTCTTCGAAAGTTTCCCCGAAGATGAGTTGGGCCTCGTCTATAATCAACAGGGTGCTCCTGCCATTATTCAAATTTTCCAGCAGGCGATTATTCAGGATGACGAGTAGGTCGGTTTTGGAGTTGGAGTTAGAATCCAGCCCCAACTGATAATGTACCTCTTTGATAAAATCCAGGGCGTTGAGGGAGGGATTCGTGATAAGGCCGATATCAAATTCCTTTTCAGGCAGTTGTTGAATGAACACCCTGCTCAGGGTTGTTTTCCCGCTACCGATGTCTCCAGTGAGCAGCGCGGCGCCCTTCATCCTCTTTACGGCGTACAGCAGGCGGACAAGGGCTTCCTCGTGTTCCGGAGAATAGTACATGAAGTCCGGGTCGGGGACGTTCTCAAAGGGATACTTGTTGATTTTCCAGTAATCTAAATACATTTCAGCATTCCATCAATGGCCATGTAAATTTCCGAGAAACAAAGGCGATAATGATACGTTGACTGCTTGTAAGGGTCACGGATGTCCTGGTTGACGCCATCGTAATCCCTGGCAAAGGTTTTGAGAAGGCGAATCTTTTCCTCAGAAAGAGGATAATTTGCGATAAGGTGTTGTCGATGGGCATTTTCCATTACCACAATCAAGTCCGCCCCCTCAATCATCTCTTCAGAGATTGATCGGGAGACATGAAAGAGACTGTCATAGCCATGTTCCGCCAGGATATTCATCGCTGCGGGATCTCCGCCGGCCCCATGCATGCCCATTAATCCTGCAGAACTGACATTTACGTCTGTTCTTTTTAGTTTTGCCAATCTACCTCTCAATATCCTCTCTGCCATGAAGCTTCTAACGATATTGGCGGTGCAGACAAATAATATTGTCATTTAATAACGTACCCACTACAACAAAGAAGACCGAATTTTCAAGATATTATTGGCTTCAGTTTCATCATCTCAGCGTAACCAGCAGCATCCGTTTCCCTTCCAGGGTCAGCCTGGCCAGCTTCATCTCGAAGAATAGAGATTCCGATTCCTCTTGCGGCCGCAGGAGCTGAACAAATGATTGCTTGGTGATGCCGATCCAAGCCTCCTGAAGTTCGCCAATGAAGGTATCCCGGTCCTTGTCCGGCAGATAATCGCTCATATTGGCGCCGATTATCTGACTGCGTGAAAGCTGCATATACTCAAGCACCCGTTCGGTGATACCGCAAATATGTCCTTTCCTGTCCACGAGAAAAGCAAATTCTTCCTTGAAAAGATGTTTTCTTAGTTTATCAAGATTGTTCTTCATGTTCGCATAGGCAGCGCCTAACTGAACATTAGCTTCTTCGAGTTTGCTGTTGAGATTTAGAAGTTTATTCTCCGCTCGTTTGCGATCAGTGATATCCCTGCCAACAGCCTGATATTCTATTACCTCTCCCTTATTGTCTTGGATCGCCCGGCAGGTCCAATGTTGCCACAATTCATCACCCTCGGGTAAGATTACACGGTTTTCATAAAATATAACGGGATTGTCCGTTTTTATGGAATTGATTAGTTCTTCGATATGGCTACGGTCATCTTTGGGGACAAAAGAAAGAAAATGTCGGCCGATCAGATCCCGCCGTTTATGACGAAAGAATCGATAATAGGCATCGTTGATAAAGGTCAGGGCGCCATCCTGGTCAAAACGGCAAATGAACTCGGTTTGATCTTCGATGACAGCACGGTATTTTTCTGCTTCATTACGGATTCTCGTTTCTGAATGTTCGAGTTTATCCAGCATGAGATTGATGTCATAGGTGAGGCTTGTCAGCTCGTCTCGGCCCTCCAGTTGAATTCTTTTCGTTAGATTGCCGTCGGACTCTATGGACCTGATATCATGGCTTATCTTCAAAAGCCTGCGAAGAACCAATTTTTCCAGGAGCATAAATGAAACGATCGTGAAAACAAAAGAGGCGAAAAGCACAAATACAATGCCATAGATGGCGACATTCCTGCCCTGCATAAAAACGGATCTTTGATCCAAAATCCTGACTATTAGAGAGGATTTACCAAACAGGTCTGACATCAATGCGTATCCGGCAATGGTGTCTGTGCTCAGGGTCTCAATGAGAGCACCCCGCTCAGCGGATATTGACTTCCAGACATTGACGACATCGGGAGGGAGATTTTTTTCGGTTTTGTGGAAAATTGATAAATTCAGTTTCTGTGTTGTTCCTATGCGGGCTATCTCTTCCTTGTCGATGATCCGACCAACGATGAAAAGACCGTGTGGATCACCAGCGCCGTCGCTGTTCAAAATGGGCCGGGCGCAGATCATTGCGAGACCTTCCGGTAGCAGTTCTACACCTGCCAATGGCCTGGGGGGCGGCGCGGAAAATACATGGCTGTCAATAGTCTTTCCAACTTCGCTAATGCCCTTTGATATAGGCATCTTACGTTTGTTTTTAAGATCAAAGCCCATTGAATAGATCATGTTGCCGGAGCGGTCGCTTATGATAATAAAATTGAGCTTTAGATTAGTGAAGGTGGAATCAGTGAAATTGGACATGATAAAAGATGGGTTTCGTGAGACAGCGAAGGCATACATGTCATCCCAGTTGGCGTAGTCCCTGGCTGTGACATCAAGCTCGTCGACTTTGGATTTGATTGAAACGACGGCTCGATTCAGGTCCTCTGCGCACTCCATAGCTTCGATTTCCTGGAGTCCCCTCAGCAGGATGCGGTTAGAGGTTATGAGGAATACAATCGTCAGGCCAAGGAAAGTCAAGGCAACGATAATAAATATTTTTTTTCGCAAAGTCATGGTTAACGTTCTCGAAAAAGAAACCTGCTCCCTGATTAAATGCTCATTACAGTTAATAACTTGGAATTTGTATTTGAAATATCTCGGAAAATCAAGAAGAAAATCAAAGAACTCGCCTCTGCAAGCCGCACTCATGGAGGACAGTGGCCGCGATTTCTTCGACGGATACGGTAGTAATATTAATATATGGTATGTGCTCAGTTATAAAAAGTGATTCAGCGGCGGCGATTTCCATCCGGCATTGATGAAGCGAGGAATAGCGGCTTTGGGGTCGCCTTTCGGACCGGATCCTGTGCAAGCGTTCCGGTTTTATGGAGAGACCGTACAATTTTCTCCGAAAAGGGACCAAGACGTTGGGGAGTTCGTCATAGCGTCCAAAGAGATCCTCCTCAGTCAGGGGATAATTGGCTGCATAGATGCCGAACTGCATACCGAGATAAAGACATGTGGGCGTCTTTCCTGTCCGTGAAACGCCCACGACGATGATGTCGGCCTTATCGTAGTTCTTCGTAGAGATCCCGTCGTCGTTTCCAAGGGCATAGTTGACGGCGTCAATGCGGACATCATAAATGCCGTTGCTGACAAAGCTGTGGTAGCGTCCGATGGTATGAGAGGATTCCATGTTCAGCTCTTTTTCCAGGCGATCGATAAATACTTCAAAGAGGTCAAAGAATTTACTCCGGCTTCTCATAATGATACTGCGAATTTCGGCATTGATGAGGGTGCTGAAGATGATGGGGGGCAGTCCCGTCTTGTTTGCCTCCAGATCGATCTGGTTTACGGCCCGTTCCGCCTTGGCGGCAGTATCGATAAAGGGGAGGGTGACCTGATCAAAAAGGATGTGGTTAAACTGGGTCAGGAGACTCTGCCCCAGTGTTTCCGCCGTGATGGCTGTGCCGTCTGAAATGAAAAATACTGTCCTTCTCTCTGTAAGCATAGAATAAGATATTTTTATATGTAGGGAAAAATGTGATCAACAACAATCTTGAAATTGTTTTTCACGTTTTGATCCCCGGCGATGATCTCCATGTGGCCCGGCAAAAGCCATTCGGTATCGAGGGTACTCAGTCTGGCGATGCTCTTTTTCAGCAGTGAACCATTACCACCGGGGAAATCGGTTCTCCCCACATTTTGACTGAAAATGACGTCCCCCGGGAAAAGGGCTTGCCGCCGCGGCCAGTACAAAGCAATGGAGCCCGGTGAATGACCGGGGACATGAATGACTTGAAACTCATCATCGCCGAGGGTAAGAAAACCTTCCGATAGAACAAGATCAATTTTGGATTGGGGCGCCGCCAGTCCGAATAGCCCATAGAGTTCCCCGCCCGCCCCCTGGAGAAAATCGATTTCCTCCTTATGCAGGGCTACTTTGATATCTTGGTTATAGAAATACTCCGAGCCTTCAAAATGATCGGGATGGGAATGGGTATTAATGATGTAACGGATGTCCTTGCCTTCGATTCCATCCTGGGACATTTTTACCAGGAGATCGGGGACATGTTTTGTAAGGCCGGGATCGATTAGCGCCCCGATATTTCCGCCGATATAAAAACTGTTGCAATTGTTTTCAAAATAATCTGTCCATTCATAGCCATAGAGATCATCTGCAAGCTGCATGGGCCCCCCTTATTTGATAATTTACGTTTTGTTACCCTAAATTCAGAGAAAACACAAACAAGGAAATGGGGATCGGACGCTGCCTCTCCAATCCCCATCATAAATGACCCCTCCCCTTCAAGGGGAGGGTTGTGGTGAGGATGGTGCATCGTTACGACTGGTGACTATAAATCCGGAAATCAACCGCCACGGCTCCTTTTTCATAGAGAAGCACCGGATTAAGATCGATCTGGTCGATGTCCGGCCGATCTTTAATCAGCTTCGCCACGGCCTTCATCATGGCGATCAGCGCCTTTTCATCGTGTGGTTTCTGACCACGCACCCCGGCCAGCAGGGGATAACCCTGAATGCCGCGAATGGTCTGCTGGAATTCTTTATCTGTCGCCGGAAGGAGGCAAAACTGGACATCCCGGTAAACTTCCGTGAATATCCCGCCCAGCCCGAACATCAGGGCATGGCCATACTGGGGATCCCGAATGACGCCGATGATCACTTCCAGGCCTTCCGCTCCCGCCATGGGAGAAACGGTGACGCCGTCGATCCGTGCCTTGGGCAGGGCAGACTTGACGGCGGACATGATGCCTTCATATGCCTGACCGATTTCCGCCGGCTTGGAGAGATTAAGGCGCACCCCGCCGATGTCAGTTTTATGAGCCACATCGGGGGAAGCGATCTTCAGGGCTACGGGCGAGCCGATTTTCTTGGCCAGCGAAACCGCCTCTTTTGCCGTTGCCGCCAAAAACGTATCTACGGAAGTTATGCCGTACTTCTTCATCAACGCTACCGAATCGTTGACGGAAAGGAGGTTCAGGTCGGAACGCATTGTTTCCTTGCGACGTTCCTTTTTAGCGGCCTTGGGCGGGTCAAATCTTACCAGTTGATAAAGGGCCCTGATTGCCCGTTCCGGGGTAGGGTAGACGGGGATTCCCTTTTCGTGCATTTTCCTGGCCTCCTCACGCTCCACGTCGGCGCCGCCGCAAAAAACAATCAGTTCGCCGTCGCCGGTGACGATATCAGCGGCGCCGTGGATTGGATCGCCGAAAATAACGACACTCGTATCGAAGTCGCTTTTCGCGGCAGCGATGGCCTTTGAATAGAGGGTAGGGTCGGTGATGGCGTCGCCGGTCAGGTCGATGGGGTTCGTCACGCCGCAATGGGCGGGTAGAAATGATTTCAGTTTTTCTTTAAGGGAGGGACTTGGCGCCGGATTTTCGAAGCCAAGCTTTTCGGCTTCATCGATGCCGAGAATCGCCGCTCCTCCGGAGCTGGAAATATTCAGGAGCCGCTTGCCTTTCGGCTTTTTCATGTATGCCAGCGCCTTGGCGAAATCATAAAGTTCTTCCAGGTTGTCGGCCCGGTGGACATGGTATTTATTAAAAATGGCATTATAGATTTCATCGGTTCCGGCGAGGGATTTGGTGTGGCTCTCGGCGGCGATACGACCCCGGGCCGTTCTTCCGGCCTTGAGGATGACCACCGGTTTAGTCGCTTTGGACAGGGATTCGAGAAAATGCTGCGGCCTCTTGACGCCTTCCATGTAAATGGCGATCACTTTGGTGTGTGGGTCTTTATCAAAATAGCGGATGCAGTCCGACTCGTCGACATCGGCGCGGTTGCCCAGGCTGACGAAGACGCTTACCCCCAAATGTTCCTCGCTTGCCCAGTCCATAAGGGCGGCGCCGATCGTACCGCTCTGGGAAATAAAGGCCATTCCACCTCTGTTGGTGAGGAGCGGCCAGGACGCACAGAGGTGGTGGTGGGGATAATTTATCCCCTGACAGTTGGGGCCCACAACCCGGATTCCGTAGTGGCCGGCAACTGCGGCCAACTCCAGTTGCAGCTTTTCCCCTGCTTCACCCGCCTCGGAAAAGCCCCCGGTAACGACGACGGCGGCCTTGACCCCTTTCTCCCCGCATTTCTCAATGGCCCCGGAGACCGCTTTGGAGGGAATTACAATGACGGCCAGTTCGGCGGGAGATGGCGTAGCCGTGATGTCCGGATAAGCCTTCAGCCCCAGCAGCTCATCCGCCTTCGGATTGATCGGGTAGATCGGTCCCTTGAATCCGGCATGGATAAGATTGTAAAGGATGTCGTAACCAAGTTTGCCCGGGGTCCCGGAAGCGCCGATCAGGGCGACACTGCGGGGTTTGAAAAGCGCGTCCAGGCTGTTCTTCTCTTTCATAACTTTCCCTCCTCTAAGTTATTTGGTTAGCTGGCATTTAGGATTGTTGACAAGAATCAACCTGATCAGTATAGTAAATTATTATTTTTCTGGAAAGGAAAAAACGATGCAAAACTTCATTTTCGAGAACCCCACGAAGATTATCTTCGGCCGTGGTCAGATCAAACGCATAGGTCAGGAAACGGTACGTTTCGGGAAAAAGGTGCTCCTCGTATATGGACAGAGCAGCATCAAGAAAAACGGCATCTATGACCAGGTAATATCCTCGCTCGCAGAGAGTCGGCTCGTGATTGTCGAATTTCCCGGGGTACGGTCAAACCCGGTGCTTTCTCACGCCCTGAAGGGCATCGAAATTGCTCGGCGGGAGGGCGTCGAGGTAATTCTCGCCGTGGGCGGGGGAAGCGTCATCGATACGGCCAAGACCATCGCCGCGGGCGTCGGAGCTGATCACGATGTCTGGGATTTCTTTACCTTCAAGAAAACCATTCAATCCGCACTGCCTGTCCTGACGGTGCTTACCATATCTGCCAGCGCCTCCGAAATGAACGCCGCCGCGGTAATAACCAGAGAAGACGGTTGCCAGAAATACAGCATCCGCTCTCCCCATATCCAGCCGAAGGTCTCCATTCTCGATCCGTCGGTCCTGTTCACCCTGGACAGGGCATACAGCGCCTTTAGCGCCGTTGACGCAATAACGCACATGCTGGAGGGCTATTTCAATAACACGGAACCGAATCTCAGCCCCTTGCAGGACGGGATGGTGGAAGGCTTGATGAAAACCATCATGGGGGCTACTGAAAAGATCCTTCAGCATTCTGATGACTACGACGCCCGGGCCAATATGATGTGGGCGGCCACCCTGGCCTTCAACGGCCTGACCACGGCGGGAATGGGACAGATCGCCCTTCCTGTCCATATGATCGAGCACTCCCTGAGCGCCCTTTATGATGTTGCACATGGCGCCGGACTGTCCATTGTCCTGCCCGGGTGGATGAAATCGCAGCTCCCAGGCAAGGCGGGGCGCTTTGCCAAGCTGGGAAGAGAGGTATTCGGCGTAGGAGCGGAAAATGACGAAGCAGCGGCTTTAGCTTGTATTGAACGGCTTAAAGAATGGTTTTCCCTGGTTGGCAGCCCCGTTTCCTTGGGGGAAGCTAAAATCCCTGTCCAAGATATCGAGAAAATCGCTGAAAATGCCGCCGCCCTGGCCCAGGTCTGGGGGCTGAAAAGCTATACCAAAGAAGTTATTAAAGATATCCTGAAATTGTGTGTCTAAAGAGAAGCCCTTTTATATGAGAATACAGAAATGTAGGGTGGAACAAGCGAAGCGGTTCCACCAATAATATGCATTGTTTTGGTGGATGCGCTTCGCTTCATCCACCCTACTCCTGATATTCTCATGCTTCGTTTTGGCCCGCAGGGTCATGGGAGTTAGTCAAAATTGTAAAAAAGTTCCATACCCCCCCTACCTCAGGGAGAGGGTGTATGTCATCATTACAAAAATTTAACCCATCCCCACCCTAACCCTCCCCTTGAAGGGGAGGGGAAGAATTAATTTTTGCGAGACTATCAACTATTGCGAAGGGGTCGTATTATCGTTGCGGTCCACGCAATAGACGTTCCGCTGGGCCGTCGGCGTGAGCAGGACATTCTGGATGTTGACGTGGGCCGGGGCGTTGATGATGAAGAATATGGCCTCCGCCACATCCTCGGCGCTCAGGGGTGTAAAGCCGTCATAAACCCTGTCGGCGGCTTCCCGGTCGCCATGGAAGCGGACTTCTGAAAATTCCGTATTCGCCGCTCCGGGGCAGACCATGGATACCCGGATTGCCGTGCCGGCCAGGTCGATGTTCATGCCCTCGGAAAGGGCCCGGACGGCGAATTTCGTGGCGTTATAGACGTTTCCCTTCGGATAGACCTGGTAGCCGGCCAGGCTGCCCACATTGACGACATGTCCCCGGCCGGCTTCAATCATCATGGGAATGATGAAGCGGGAAACATTGAGAAGGCCCTTGATATTGGTGTCGATCATCCGGTCCCAGTCCTCGCAATCACCGGACTGAAGGTGATCGAGCCCGGAGGCGAGGCCGGCATTGTTGATGAGAATATCCGGAATCAGACCCTGGTCTTTCAGTTCCCGGGCAAAGGTTTCCACTCCTTTTCGGTCCCGGACATCAAGGGGAAACACATTCACTGCCACGGCAAATCTTTCCGATAGTTCCCGGCGGATGGCATGCAGCCGGTCGAGGCGCCGGGCGGCGAGGATCAGGCCGGCCCCCGCAGCGGCAAACTTTTCGGCGCAGGCCCTGCCGATCCCGGCGCTGGCCCCGGTGATGAGAATTCGCTTTCCTTGAATCCGGTTTTCCATGGTCAACACTCCTTACCCCATCCCACCATATATGAAATTGCAGTCTGCCTCCCGCAGGCGGGGCAGGGCGGCGTCTTTGGGAGATAATAAAGGCGCTTCCACCTGCCAGGGGATGTCGATGTCCGGATCATTCCAGACGATGCCCCGGTCGAGGGCCGCCGCGTATTCTTTGGTAACCTTGTACGAGACGACCGCTTCGGCGCTCAATACGGAGAATCCATGGGCAAAGCCGGGGGGTATGTAGAGCATCATTCCGTTCGCGGTGGTAAGTTTCTGTCCGACCCAGCGGCCAAAAGTTGGCGATCCTTGCCGGATGTCGACGGCGACATCGAAAATTTCACCATAGCAGACCATTACGAGTTTGCCCTGAGCCTGCGGTTCCTTTTGATAGTGCAGTCCCCGGATGGCGCCCTGTTTTGAGGAGGAAAAATTGTCCTGGACAAAGATTTCCGGGACGCCGGCGGCGATGAAATCGCTCAGCTTATATGTCTCTGCGAAGTAGCCCCGCTCGTCGGGAAACTGTCTTGCTTCAATCAGAATAATCTCGGGTATTTCCAGTCGTGAGAATTTGAAGGGCATGTGATGTTTTACCTCAACACTTCCGGGTTGATCAGATTGGGCGGCGTCTCACCCCGCAAGCCGGCATAAAGATTTCCGGCCGCCATTTCTGCCATTCTGGTCCGGGTCTCCAGGGTGGCGCTGCCTACATGGGGTAAAAGGAGAACCTGGTCCATCTTCTCCAGGCCCGCCGTTATGGCCGGCTCGTTTTCATAAACATCGATTCCCGCCCCCGCAATGATCCCGTTTTGGAGGGCCTCGAGGAGGGCCTTTTCATCGACGACAGGTCCGCGGGAGGTATTGATGAGGAAGGCCGTCGTTTTCATCAGGGCCAGCTCTCTTTCGCTGATGAAATGCCTGGTGCCCGCAGCAAGAGGGATATGGAGGGAGACGAAGTCTGATTCTCCCAGCAGGGTGTTCAAGGGGACGTAACGGGCATTTAGCTTATCCTCCTCGGCCTTGTCCAGGGGGGTTCTGTTGAAGTAAAGTATCGGCATCTGAAAGCCCCTGGCCCGCCGGGCGACGGCCTTGCCAATCCTTCCCATCCCGATAATCCCAAGGGTTTTTCCGGAAACCTCACGGCCCAGAAAATGAAAAGGGGCCCAGAAGGTGAAACGTCCCTCCCTGACCATCCGGTCGCCCTCGGCAATTCGTCGGGCGGCGCCAAGGATGAGGGAGAAAGCCAGGTCCGCCGTAGCCTCGGTCAGGACCCCGGGGGTATTGGATACGAGGATGCCGCGCCTGGTCACCGCTTCGATATCGATATTGTTGTAGCCCACAGCCATGTTCGCTACCATGATCAGGTTGGGGGCATGATCGAGAAGCTCTTGATCGATATCATCGGTGATCATGGACAGCAAGCCGGCCTTGTCACGGATGGCATGAAGGAGTTTAGAGCGGGGCATAGGACGATCTTCCCTATGGCATTCCACCTGGAATCCCCTTTTCAGTGTATCCAGAACGGAACCGGGAAGATTGCCCGTGACCAGGATCGGCGCAAACCCTTTCATGTCAAAACGACATTTTCTCAGGAGGACGGCGCTCGGGAACATAAGCATGCTCTACGAGATCATCGTTCCACTCCCTCGATACGTATAGATTGCAGTAGCAGCTCCCGAACTCAGCCACATCGGCGTCGCGGTAAGTGCAAGGGCAGATAATGTCCTTGTCCTTTTCCCGATCGCCCGCCGACAGACGGCAGGGACAGGACATATAACCATAGCGCTCCCTGTTGACCAGGAGATCGCCAAGGATCTCGAGAACCCAGGTTTTGTCTTTGTTAAAGAAAAAGCCCTTTGGTTCCTGAACCTTTTTCATGGCGTCATAAAGTTGCTCGGCGTTCATTTTATTCCCAGCGCCTCCCGAAGGGCCTTTTCATTGAAACCTATGATTACCTTCTCACCGATGACGATTGTCGGGAAAGAACGGTTGGGATTGTATTTGACGACTTCATTGATCACGAGTTGTTTCTCGTCGCCTTCCAGCAGATCGACATCGGTGGCGTCATAGACTACATTGCAGTCGTTGAGAAATTTCTTTGTGGCTTTGCAATGACTGCACGTACTCAGGGTATACATTTTCACTGTTGTTGACATGTTTTATCGCTCCTTAAAATGATATGGTTATGGCCACTCGAAGTCCACGACGATAATATTCTCGCAGAGGCTCCTGACCTTTTGAAGAACGGGAATATGGTCGGGGTGGACCTGGTACCTCTTCAGGGAATCGAGGTCCGTAAAACTTGATACCAGCGCGAAATCGTATGACCGTTCGGACTTGAGGATATCAGGCCCATATTCAAACCCCTTGATCTCATCAATTTTGCCGGGGAGTGATCCGAGACTCTTCCCCATATCTACGATCTGCAACTCATCAACGCCCGCTTTGAATTTCATGAAGACAATGTGTCTCAGCATAGATCCTCCTTTTATTTCGCCCATGCATATTCTAATTCCCGATGAAATTCAACCAAAAATAGCTTCAACAAGGTTTCCATCGGGGGCATATTTCCGAGGATGCAGGCACATAATTCCGGCAAACAGCGGGACGTGTCTCATAGATGGAGCAGGCCGAGTGATCCCCTTCCCAGGTCAGAAAAGGACAGCCATGAAGATAGCGTCCGCTGTCGGCAGAAACGAGATGGTCTCCCATCCACAGGGCATGTTCGTTGTCGATTACGGACAAGATGTCTGTCCGTCCCTCCCTTTGCCAACGAAGGATGTCTTCATCCCTGACATAGGCTATGAAGTCGGCAAGGCAGCATTTTCCACAGCGATGGCAAGTCTCTTCGCCGGCACGATCATTCAGGCTCATCTTTTTCCCTGCTCAGTAGTAGATATTCATACTTATAAAGATCCTCGACAAAATAACGGATGATTTCATCCTCGTCCCGCCAGGGGGAAGGGGCCTTCATGATTGCCCGTAACCGGGCCGTCATCTCGAAAGGGATAAAATCGGCCACCGGCCCCCGGATAACCTTGTAGTTATAGAAAGATCCGATCTTTTCAAGATGGGAAAAGCGGATTGTGAATTCATCGTGGCCTTTAAGGATAATGCATTCAGGATTGTCCGACGTGGAAACGTGGATCAGGTCCCTGTATGGACCGGCGACGATGGCTTCACAACTGTGTTCACACAGGAAGATGTAGGGAATCTGGGCGCGGCAGAGTTTTTCCAGAGCAATGAGCGCCCCGATATTGATGTGAAAAACAGGACGGTGAGGTTCGGGGGGCCCGTATCTGGAAAAGAAATCCCAGACCAGCTTTAATTCGTGAGATAACCCTGCCGGCGAACCGGAGAGATGATCCATGGTTAAGTCCGTGATGGTTGGATAATCGCCGATATTCTCATTCAGGACAGCCAATTCGACGTCTTCCAGAATCGCCATCGGGGTATCAAGGAAATCTTCTTCCCGGAAGGAAAATACGCCCGGGAAGTCTTTCAACGCTTGCTGCTGCTGATCGAGAAGGCGTGGACAAATATCGATCATGGTCACATTCTGAAACGGATTCCGGTGCATGAAATCTTTCATCAGCCATCCGTAGCCTCCTCCCACTTCGAGAAGCTTGGTGATCCGGTTGAAGGGCAAAAGACCGTCCAGATAATCATAGAGAAGATTTCCGTAAGAGTCAGGGATGTTAAGTGTCACGCGGCAGGGACTGCGAGGGTCAGCCAGGGTGTTGCAGAGGGTCGTCTCCCAGCCGAGGGTGCGTAAGTCCCGGCGGTGATAATCTGCCGATGAATGTACCGTAACAACCAATTTTGCCTGCTTTGAATAATTTCAATTCTGAATAACGCCAGTCACTATTTTAGATATTTATGTCATTGTCAAGCATTTCGTGTATCTGTAAAAATAAATATTGACAAATATTCTTCATTTCTATATGATAATAGGCTTTCATCCATTAAGAAAAGCGGGAAAATAAAACTTATGAAGAGAGATTTGAGCAGGATCAGGAATATCGGCATCAGCGCCCATATCGATTCGGGAAAGACGACCCTCACGGAGAGGATCCTTTTCTACACCAAGCGCATTCACGCCATCCATGAAGTAAAAGGCAAGGACGGCGTGGGAGCGACGATGGATTCCATGGAACTGGAGAAGGAAAGGGGCATTACCATCGCCTCCGCCGCTACCTATTGTGAATGGTCGGGACACGAGGTAAATATCATTGATACTCCCGGGCATGTAGATTTTACCATCGAAGTCGAACGATCTCTCCGTGTTCTGGACGGAGCTGTTCTCGTTCTTTGTTCGGTCGGCGGCGTCCAATCCCAGTCGATCACCGTAGATCAACAAATGAAGCGCTACCAGGTTCCCTGCATTGCTTTCATAAACAAATGCGATCGCAGCGGCGCGAATCCCGGTCGGGTGATTGAACAACTCCGTACTAAACTCGGACATAACGCCGTGGCGCTGCAGATGCCGATCGGTCTGGAATCTGCCTTTCAGGGAATTGTAGATCTTGTCGAAATGAAGGCGCTGTATTTTGACGGTCCTCATGGCGAGGATATCCGCAGCGATGACATCCCGGAAAAATTCCTTGCCGAAGCACGGCAAAAGCGGGAAGAGTTGATTGACCAGGCCTCTGCCTTTTCTGAAGAATTAACTGACGCCATCCTTGAAGAAAAGGAAATCACAACGGAAATGATAGTAGCGGCACTTCGCAAGGGAACCCTTGAACGTCGCATGACCCCGGTTATTATCGGTTCAGCCTATAAGAACAAAGGTGTGCAGCTCCTCCTCAATGCGGTGACAGAATTACTGCCCTGCCCGGAAGAGGTGAAAAATACGGCCTTGAATCTCGATGATAACGAGGCGCCGGTGACCTTGAACAGCGATCCTGAAGATCCAATTGTGGCGCTGGCATTCAAGCTTGAGGACGGCGCTTATGGTCAGTTGACCTATATCCGCGTCTATCAGGGTACGATCGCCAAAGGATCGACGATCATCAACATCCGCTCCGGGAAGAAAATAAAGGTCGGCCGACTGGTAAGAATGCACGCCGACCAGATGGAAGATATCGAAGCGATTCCCGCGGGCTATATAGGCGCCCTTTTTGGCATTGAATGCGCCTCCGGTGACACCTTCGTGTCTCCCGGCCTGAATCTGGCAATGACCTCCATGTATGTTCCCGATCCGGTCATCTCCCTCGCCATAGAACCGAAGGACAACAAGGCGCAGATCAACATGTCGAAGGCGCTGTCCCGTTTTACCAAGGAAGACCCGACGTTTCGCTGCCATGTGGATGCAGAGACGAATGAAACAATCATTGAAGGGATGGGCGAATTGCATCTCGATGTATACGTGGAACGGATGAGGCGGGAATACGGCGCCGAGGTGACAACGGGAAACCCCCGCGTCGCCTATCGCGAGACCATCACCCAGCGCGCCGATTTCAATTATATCCATAAAAAGCAGACCGGAGGCTCCGGACAATATGGACGGATCGCCGGCTACATCGAGCCGACCGCAGAAGGAGATTTCATTTTCGATAACCAGATCACCGGCGGCGCCATTCCCACCCAGTACATCCCTGCCTGCGAGAAGGGATTCCGCCAGTCTCTCGCGAAGGGCCCCAAACTCGAATTCCCCATTACCGGTATCAAGGTGGCCATCAATGACGGTGCCTACCATACGGTAGATTCGTCCGATATGGCGTTCCAAGCTGCCGCCCGGGGGGCTTTCCGGGAAGCCTACCTCCGCGCCAAGCCTGTGGTACACGAACCGATCATGAAGGTGGTAATAGAAGCGCCGACGGAATTTCAGGGCGCTGTGATGGGACTGCTGAATCAGCGTCGGGGCATGATAGTGGGCGCCCAGGATGAAGGGCACATGTGCGTTGTCGAGGCGCAGGTCCCTCTCGCCGAGATGTTTGGTTTTTCCACGGTGCTGCGGTCGGCAACCCAGGGGAAGGCGCAGTTTACCATGGAATTCGCCCTTTATCGCCAGGTCCCTCAATCCATAGCTGAGAAAATCGCTGAAGACATGGCCGCGAAGAAGAAAAATGCGGCATAGGTTAAGCAAGACATGGCAAAAATACTTGAACTTAGAAACAGGAGTATCGCTATGCTGAAAAAGGATCTGATTTTAAGAAATCCCCTCCGGCAAATGGGTTATGAAAATGACGACATCCTTCCGGAAGGAGGATTTGGTGCGGTTCTGGCGAGGGCAGGGGTGGGTAAAACGGCCCTCCTCGTGCAACTGGCTCTCAACACGATGCTGCGGGGCAAAAGGGTCCTTCATGTCAGCCTCCTCGACCCGGTAAACAAGGTCGATCTCTGGTATCGCGAACTTTTCCGGCGCCTTGCCGTTCAGTACCAGATAGGTCAGATCCGGACGCTCTGGGAGGATATGCTGCCCCTTAGATTCATCATGACCTTCAAGGTGGAAGGGTTCAGCGTGCCCAGGCTCCAGGAACGTCTGAATGATCTCATGGAACAGGGCATTTTCAGACCCGATATGGTCATCATCGATGGACTCATCCTTGACGACACATCCAGGCCGGCCCTTGACGCCTTGAAGGAAATGGTCGAAAAATTGGGATTACGGGCCTGGTTTACCGTCAATATCCATCGTCAGGTAAAGGAAGATGCTGATGGTCTTCCCAAACCGCTGCTACCGGAGGACGAACTCTTCGATGTCGCCCTGCTGCTGGTGACAGAAGGAAACGAAATGCACATCCGGGATCTGAAGACCGGTGACATACCTTCACCCCGTCCCGTTCTCATTCTCGATCCCGCCACCATGCTCATCAAGGAAAACGTGGCCGTGGCCTCCTAGGGAATGTCAGACTTGACGGCTACGTAAAAACTCCTTCAAAATAAACCCATCCCCACCCTAACCCTCCCCTTGAAGGGGAGGGAGATGTTCTTAGCACTTCACTTGAAAGGGGAGGGAAATGTTCTTAGCACCGCACCTCAAGGGGAGGGAAATGTTCGTAGCACCGCCCCCTCAAGGAGAGGGGACTATAAGGTCCCCTTCAGCGCCGCCAGAAAACGGTCGACATTCTCCGGTCTGGCGGTGTGCCCCATCAAACCGATACGCCATATTTTCCCTGCGAGAGGTCCAAGGCCACCGCCGATTTCAATACCGTGTTCCCCGCGGAGGCGGCGACGGACAGCGAGCTCGTCAATGCCGGCCGGACATTTTACCGTGTTGAGCATGGGCAGGCGGAAAGGCGCCTCTACCAGCATTTCCAGCCCCATTCCCTGAAGTCCCTCCACGAGCTTTACATGATTTTGCCGATGACGGAGGATTACCTTGTCCAGGCCTTCTTCAAAAATAAGAATCAATGCCTGATAGAGGGCATAGAGCATATTCACGGGAGCCGTATGGTGATAGACTCGGTTCTTTCCCCAGTAATTGGCGATCATGGAAAGATCGAGATACCAGTTCGGCACTTTCTTCAGGCGACGGCCGAGTTTTTCCAACGCCTTTTCCGAGCAGGAAAGGGGGGCGAGCCCCGGAGGGCAGGAAAGACACTTCTGGGCGCCGCTGTACATGGCGTCAACCTTCCATTCGTCCATGTTAACCTCAATTCCGCCCAGGCTTGTCACGGCGTCAACCAGATATAAACAATCAGAACCTTTCAGCACGGAGCCGATTTCCGCCACGGGGTTCCTTACCCCCGTGGACGTTTCCCCATGTACTACGGCGAGGATCTGATAGTCTTTCTGCTTCAGGGCTTTTTCTGCTGCTTCCGGAATGACCGGTGTTCCCCAGGGAAACTCGACGGCATCTACCTGGGCGCCGAGGCGGGAGGCAACATCCTGCATTCTCATGCCGAACACCCCATTGATCAGGATGAGGACACGATCTCCCGGTTCCACGAGGTTTACAAAACAGGCCTCCATCCCGGCCGATCCGGTGCCGGAGATGGGAATGGTCATGTTGTTGCCGGTTTTCATTACCTGCTGCAATAGTGACTTCAACTCATCCATGATCTTCAAGAAATAAGGATCAAGATGTCCCAGGGTAGGTTTGCTCAGGGCTTGATAAACCTCCTTCGGAACGCAGGAAGGGCCAGGTCCCATCAACAGGATCTCTTCAATTTTATCTAATTGGTTATTCGTCATTTTACTCCCTCCTTATCTGTATATCATTATTAAAACCCATCCCCACCCTAACCCTCCCCTTGAAGGGGAGGGAACTTGCTGGTATGCTCTTCCCTTGAAGGGGAGGGAACTTGTTGGTATGCTCTTCCCTTGAAGGGGAGAGGACAATGACATATTGCTGATGGGTTATTTATTAATCATTCCTCTAAGTTCCCGGTACTGAATGATTCCCTGAAAGGTCAGAATGGTCAGACCGGCAATGATGAGTATCATACCCATGGCTTCAACGAAAGTAGGTCTTTCACCTAACTGGACGGCGGCGGCAATCATGCCGATAATGGGAGTCGCTAAAGTTCCCATGCTGGCCATACCTGCCGACAGGGCTTTCAGGATGAAAAACCACAAGATCAAGGCGAGGGCCTGACTGATAATTGAGCTGAATGCCAGCCCGGCAACAAAATATGAGGTCCATTGCACCGGCGGGCTGGGAACGATTATGGCAATAATGATCAGGGGAATACAACCGAAGAGCATTTGCCAAGCCGTCAGGGAGATGAGATCGAAGGTGAACTTTTTCCACATGATCTTAGTCATGATTGCACTTCCAGCCCAGGCGATTCCCGACAAGACAGCGAGGGTGTTCCCCAGCATGCTTGATTGTAGATTCCATGGTTCGAGAATGACCATCAGACCGGAAAAGGCGAGAATGACGGCAATCCATTGAACTCCGGCCAGATGTTCGGAAAGGATCGGCCAGGCCAGAACCAGAACCCAAAAGGGCATGGTGTAGACAAGAATCGCGGTTTTGCCGACGCCTCCGTAAAACAGCGCCAGGGTAACGAGACCTATACAACCTGTGGTCGAAAGCAGACCGAGGAGAAAAGTCATAAATATCTCTTTTGGAATCAGAGATTTACGTTGCATCAAGAGGATGGTGAAAAGACTGAGGGCGCCGATGAAGGTCCGTAGGGCGGCAAAATCAAAGGGGGAGGCGTATCGCAGGCACACTTTCATGACCACCCAGTTGTAGCCCCAGATTCCTGAAAGGGTAATCAGGGCAAACATGGCCGGTTTAAGTGAGTTAAGTGAACGAGGACCGCCTATGCCGTTCATTGTCTGGCTGGAGTCACGTTACATTTAGTTGGTCCCATAAGGGTGGCAATCACCACGGAGACCCTGTCGCTCTTTTCGTATTCGATTCCAGCTACATAACGCGAAACGGACATCGCAGAACCTCGTTCACCTTCAATATATCTGCTCTGCCTGCTCTTGTCAAGCTGCGATAAAAATGTGATCGGTGATAAGCTCTTGACAATTGCAGGCCAATCCATTAGCGTACACCGGAAAATTGCTATAGAGGTTAAAGAGTATATGATGATCGGAGTGTTGATTACCACCCACGGCGGGCTTGGACAAGAATTGATCAAGGCGGCGGAACTGATTAAAGGTCCCTTGAAAGGGGTTGTCCATATCTCTGTTGATCAAACGAAGGGTTTGGAAGATATAAAGAAGGAAATAAGTGCGGCAATAAAAAAGTTAGACCAGGGTAAAGGTGTGATAATATTAACTGATCTCTTCGGGGGCACGCCTTCCAATATATCCCTTTCATTCCTGAAAGAAGGCAAAGTGGAGGTGATTACGGGCGTGAATCTGCCCATGCTCCTCAAGCTGACTGATGTTCGGGAGAATATGGCGCTACGTGAATATGCCAGTTTCATCAAAGAATACGGCATCAAGAACATTTGCGTAGCAAGTGAAATACTAAATAAAAAGATTGGTCCCTGATCCTATGGATTGCGTCCTCGTAAGGGTCGACAATCGTCTCGTCCATGGTCAGATCATCGAAGCGTGGGTTCCCTTCTTGAAGGCAGCGAGAATTATCGTTGTAGATGATGAGGTAGCAAGCGACTTCTTCAGAGAAACGGTTATTAAAATGGCCGTTCCCAGCGATGTTGAAGTAAAAATCCACAGCGTTGAAAATTTTGTGAAATACAATGATTTGCAGGTAAATGAAGATCAAGATCAGGTGCGGTCGATCATCCTGTTCTCAAATGTTTGGGATGCCCTGCGCGCCTATGCCCTTGGATTTAAATTCGCTAAATTAAATATCGGCAATATTTACAACGACGAATGTCGACAAAAATTATCGGCCTGTGTTTTATTAAGCGATCAAGACATCGCCAGCATCCATAGTCTTTTGCAGCAGGGAGTAAGGATAGAGATGCGGCGCATTCCGAGAGAACGGCCCCTGAATATAGCCGAGGCGTTGAAACCACTATTGTAAAAATATTTGTCGACCCAATGGTATGATTCTGAAACTAATCATGGTGTCACTCATCGGAGGTTTCCTCTGTCTTGATCGGACATGCTTTCAGATCATGCTCTCACGACCTGTCGTGATTGCACCTTTGACAGGATTATTGTTAGGGGATGTCGTGACCGGTCTGAGCATCGGGGCCTTCCTGGAGTTGCTCTGGATTGACAAGACGCAAATCGGCATCTCCATTCCCCCCAACGATTCACTGATTGCCGTAATGATCGTATCATCCCTCCTCCTGGCCGGCAGCCAATTCGAACAAAGCCGTCATGAGGTAATGACTTTTGCATTTTTAGTATTCGTGCCCCTCGGTTATGTCACTCAGAAAATAGATGCGGCGATCATCCAATCCAATGAACATCTTTCAGAAATAGCCATCGTTGCGGCCAAAGCGGCTGACCCCGGGGGGATCACACGGCAGCATTTATCTGCAATTGCAAAGACCTTTGCTGTATACAGTATTTTTTTATTCTTTTCCATAATCGCCGGGGTCATGATTATTGAGGCAGCCTTTCCCCTCCTTCCCGCTGTTGTGCTGAAGGCGATGGCGCTGATGTATCTGATCATTCCGGCGGTTCTTATCGCTGTATGTCTGAATACGGTTAAGATGCGCCGGACCACGCCTATCTTTTGCGCCCTGTTTCTGGTGGCCTTGCTTATTATCGAACTGGTCCATGCCTTCTGATATCCGTGTTCGGAATATGCAACTAAATGATATCCCGGCGATAATGGAAATTGAGGCCAAGTCCTTTCCTTTGCCCTATAGCGCCGCTGTCTGGGAAAGAGAAACCCGTAACTCTCTTTCAAAGACCCTTGTTCTTGTGGAAGAAGGGGGGAATGATGCTACGGTGGTCCGTGGTTATCTGAATTTCTGGATTATTCTGGATGAGGCTGAAATTCATCGGATTGCTGTGAAAGAAGAATACCGCCGTTCAGGGGTAGCCGGCAGGCTGCTTAAGGTAATGTTTGAGATTCTGGAAAACATGGAAATCATGACCATCCATCTGGAAGTAAGACAATCCAATCATGACGCCATAAAATTATACGAAAAATTCGGATTCATGATAAAAGGTCGACGGCGGGGCTACTATGAAGAAACGGGAGAAGACGCCCTCGTTCTGGAGGCCGATGTCAAAAATAGAAAATTCCCATGAAAATTCCCTTTTTCCCCAAAGGGACTTTTAAAAGAGGTCCTAAAGCTATGATATTTATAAAGAGATAAGAAATCATGTTAACAGGGAAAATCACCTATAATAATAAGCTAAGTCCACAGCATGTGCACATGGCGGTTCAACTTCCCCCGGAGTTTCGCGATCCTGTTCCGGGACAATTTGCAATGATACGGCCGGCGATAAACACTGGGCCACTCCTCTCAAGACCTCTTAGCATCTATAATTATCACCGTGATCAGAATCAGGTAGTCCTGGAGTTCTTATACCGCGTGGTCGGACGGGGAACGGAACTGCTCTCGCAGCTTTCCACGGCAGCCGAGGTAAACATACTCGGCCCTTTAGGGCGTGGCTTCCGCATAGAAAAGAAACGTTGCCATCGCATTCTGCTCGCGGGAGGCATGGGAGTTGCGCCGATCACATTCCTCGCCCATTACCTGGAGAGACAAACTACCGGTAAAGATAGGATGAGAGTCTGTCTGGGGGCAAAAAGCTGCACTGAGATTGTCGGCCTGGAGCGAATGGAGGGCATAAAGGGATCATTGAATATTGCCACTGATGATGGCAGTCTGGGAACCTGCGGGCTCGTAACGGACTTGCTGACCGATGTTGGCCAGAGCTGTGATGCGGGCAAAACTATAATTTACGCCTGCGGACCTATGGCCATGCTGAAAACCCTTGCCGAGCGGTTGGCCCCCACCGGCATTCCCTGCCAGGTTTCAATTGAGGAGCGCATGGCTTGTGGTGTAGGCGCATGTCTGGGATGTGCTGCAGACATTCGAGATCGGTATGGAAAAATAGTAAAGAAATCGGTATGCAAAGATGGCCCGGTCTTCAACATTCAGGATATTTGCTGGGATCAGCCATAATGGCCCCGCAAAAAGTCGGATAATGTCCTCCCCTTCAAGGGGAGGGTCGGGGTAGGGATGGGTTTTATGTAATTACTGCAAGTTCTTACCCCATCCCCCTCCTAACCTCCCCCTTGAAGGGGGAGGAAGTAAATTAGTTGTTGCGAGTTCATTCATTATGACAAATCAGGATAATCATATCACACAAGGAAATCTCAACGTGGAAATCGGGTCCCTGAAGCTGAAGAATCCGGTGATGACGGCGTCGGGAACCTTCGGTTACGGTGAAGAATATGCACCCTATGTGGATCTCAACCGACTTGGAGCAATTATCGTCAAAGGATTGTCATTGAAGCCCCGTCTCGGAAATCCCTCGCCGCGTATCATGGAAACACCGGCCGGCATGCTCAACGCCATCGGTCTGCAGAATGTTGGCGTTAAAGGCTTTATAGAAGACAAACTACCCTATCTTCGCCAGTTTGATACCCCGGTTATTGCCAACGTTTACGGAGAAACGGTTGAAGAGTATCTCCGTGTTAGCGAGTTCTTGACAGCGGCGGAAGGTATTCATGCTCTGGAAATCAATGTGTCCTGTCCCAATGTCAAAAAAGGCGGCGTCGCCTTTGGAACTGATCCGGACATGATTACGGAAGTGACGGCTGGGGTAAAAAAGGTTACCGATCTGCCTGTAATCGTGAAACTATCTCCTAACGTCACGGATATTGCGGCCATGGCGAAAGCGGCGGAAGACGGCGGAGCCGATGCCGTATCACTGATAAATACTATTACCGGTATGTCAGTAGACGTAGAAAGAAGGATTCCTCATTTGAAGAATATTACCGGGGGGTTATCCGGTCCGGCAATCAAACCGATCGCCTTGAGAATGGTATGGCAGGCGGCAACTCGGGTACACATTCCCGTCATCGGCATCGGGGGGATAATGTCTGCCGCTGATGCCCTGGAATTTTTAATTGTCGGGGCCCGGGCAATCCAGGCAGGGACGGCCAATTTTGTCGATCCCCGGGCGACCATAAGCATCATTGAAGGAATAGAGGCATATATGAATAGGCATAATTTTGTTGATATTAATGAGTTTGTGGGTTCACTGAAAATATAGAGCGCACGGAGATTAACCCATCCCCACCCCGACCCTCCCCTTGAAGGGGAGGGGGGAATATGTGCATTCCTCCCTCAGAAGTGGAAGGATATTATATGCGTTCCTCCCCCTTCAAGAGGTAGGCCAGGAGGGGGATGAGGTGATTTGATGGAGTGGGAATTGATTGAGGAGAGTAATACGATGGCCAGGTACGAGGTTATTGCCGAAGGAATTTATCTGGTAGGTGGTCCGAATATTTCACGATCTGAGGATGCCACCGTATTTATTGTTGATTTTGAAGGCGAACTAATCATGATTGACTCTGGGTCAGGACGGAGCTCCCGTATACTCGAAGACAATATCCGCGCTGCCGGCCTGGATCCCCATAAGATCTGCTGTCTGGTTTTGACTCATTGCCATATCGACCACATCGGCTCTGCACCTTATTTCCGCAGCGAGTTTGGATGCCCGATCCTTGTTCACGAGGAGGATGCGGAGGCGATTGAAACGGGTGATCCGGTGCGAACAGCAGCAAACTGGTATGAAACGGATTTTCCTCCCACCAAAATCGATGAACAACTGAGAGGCGAGGGGGGAAGATTGGATTTCGGAAAAGAAGGGCTTCATTGGGTGCACACGCCCGGACATACACCCGGATCTATTTGTCTGTATCTCGATCGGGGGGGGAGAAGGATTCTTTTCGGCCAGGATATTCATGGACCGTTTTTGCCCAGCTTCAGATCGGATATTGGAAAGTGGCGGGAGTCGATGGAGAAACTTTTGCTTTTAAAGGCGGATATCCTCTGTGAGGGTCATTTCGGTATCTTTAAGCCTCAAGAGCGCGTAACGGGATATATTAAAAAGTATTTGCGCCAGCACAGTTGACGGCTTCGTAAAAAGTCCGGATGCGGCGTTGCGCTGTATCCCTCGTCATTGCGGCGTACGACAAGTACGCCTCATTCCTCACGATTGGCGCGCCTTGCCTGCGGATCTTTTTACGAAGTCGTCGATTATGGCCAATTATTCGATTTCTTGCTGGTTTATCAATGATTGACGCCCTCGTATGATCAAGGTTCCTGCCACTCCCGCGCAGCCGAGAGTTCAAATCCCTGTCCATATAGTCGCAAACAGGCGTCGACGACCACGGGATCGTAGAGAGTTCCCCGGTTACGTCTTAGCTCCTCCAATGCTTGATCGACGCCCACCGCCGGCCGATAGGGACGGTGAGAAGACATGGAGTCGATGACGTCGGCTATGGCGATAATTTTGGCTTCCAGGCAGATTTGATCCCCTGACAATCCATGGGGATATCCGGAACCATCTATACGTTCGTGATGCTGAATGATGATCGGGGCAATGGGGACGGGGAAATCGATATTTTGTAGGATGACATGCCCCATTTCCGGATGGGACTTGATTAGATTGAACTCCATGTCATTCAACGCACTGGGTTTACTGAGTATTTCAGCAGGAATGTATATCTTCCCAATGTCGTGGATCTCAGCGCTTATCTTGATGATATCTGTCTGCTCCTTGGAAAGATCCATTGTCTGGGCAATTGCTTCGGCGATTCTGGCAACGGCGCGTTGATGTCCGGCCGTATAGGGATCCCTCATTTCAACCATGGCGGAAATGGTGGCGATTATACCACTCACCATCCTTTTCAGTTTCTTGACGTTTTCTTCGAGAGAGATTTTATTGAGAACATGATCATTGACATCATGGGTGACCACGACGGCATGGGTGATTTCTCCATCTATTGAACGTCGGTATGGGTAATAATTGACATCATAGTGGCGCGCTCCTCCCCGGTCAAATTCAAAAGTCTCCTGGTAGGAAACCTCCTTTCCGGAGAAGCAGCGTTCCAGATGCGACTTAATGATATCTGCAGAAACAGGTCCCCAGATCTCATTAACGGTCTTGTTGAGAATCTGATCGGGGCTCTTCTTATGGGCGGCACAGTATGAATTGCTTACCGCTTCATACCGCAAATCTCTATTGATGAGAGTCATGAATTCACGGGCAGTGTTAACTATGAAGGCATACCTTCTCCACATCTCCTGAGTTTCCTGCAGAGACGATTCTATGTTTTTTCGTTCATGAATTTCTCTGGCCAGGGCTTCGCTTTTCTCTCTCAGCAACAGTACCTGCTGTTCTGAACGGTGGTGAAGAACGGTATTTTTCAGGGCGAAATTAATAGCTGAGAGCATGACCGAAACCGTCTGGGAATCCTCTTCAATGAAGGGAGTACGATCGTCGTTGCGAACAAGTATCATGACTGCCGCCATATCATCTTCGTTGATTACCGGGATGGCAATAGCCGATTTTTTGCCGAGACCGGTTGATGTGATCTGTGTTTTCATGTTTAAAATGGCAAGGCGGGCCTGGCACTCAAGTTCATAAGTCAAGGTTTCTCTGTCGGACTGTTGTGCGAGCATATAACCATGGATAAGCTGAAGTGGATTATTCTTTTCAAAAAGAAATGTTACCCCGAAGTTTGCATTGGCAACACTTTGAGATTTGCTCGTAAGAGATTCCAGTAAGTTCCTTATGTCCATAGACTGATTTGCTATTTCCGCCAGTTCCCTAATGGCGAAAAGTTCGTTCACCCTGTCTTTCAATTCGTTTGTTGTTTCCTGAAACTTGATAAGGAGACTATGGAACGAATGGCTGATATCGTTAATCTCCAGCATATCAGTTTGGACGTCCAGAGCAGTCTGGACGTTGAATCCGGTTGCGGCTTTTTCGGCAAGATTAGAGACCTTGAGAATCCGGTCGAAGATCTGGCGCAGAATGATAAGTCCCGATAAAACTACAAATAAAATCATCAAATATGCCACAATATGCTCGGTATTATCAAATGCCTCCTTCGTATAGAGTATGTAAGTAAGGATGGAAAAAGGCAGGACAAATACAAGCGCTTGAATAATAACCAGCTTATATTCAAGGCCTTTCCCCTCAATGCTTAACCTTTTTAAAACAGATGTAGACATAATCTTAACTCCTTATATTTCAGTCTAACAAAAATTAAATGATTTATAAAGAAATAAATTTGCCGGTAATGTGTCAGGTAAAAGAATGGATCTCGGCAATTTTTTTTTCAAGCCTTTTTGGAGATATGGGAATATGTGTCTTGAGTTCCTGGGCGAAGAGAGACACTTTATATTCTTCGATCATCCAGAACAGATCGTCAATGGCAGCTTTTTTTTCTTCTGATGTCAGCGCCGAGACCTCATTCCTGAGTGCTTGCCATTGAATGGTGTAAAAATGAATACCCCGTGTTCTGTCCAAAGCTTTTTCGAGGTGAAAAAGTCCTCTCTCGGCACGAATTTTCAGGGCGCAGATGTAGAGGCATAATTGTGATATCCTTTCACGGGAATAGACCTTGAGAAAATCATGAGGAACAAGGGCGGCGAGTTCCTGCCGGATCCGGTTGAGATAGGATATGGCCGGTCTATTGTATTTATTCAGATTATCAAGCCGGTTAATGACCTGAACTGCCTGGGAATTTGCCTCCAGAACCGGGGCAGCAAGCACCATTGCCTCCTGGCCCTGGGGGATGATTTTTGAACGCGAATTTTGTGCATATTCCAAAAATAATTCTTTATTTCTTATACATACAAAGAATAAATCATGTATTACCTTATCGTAAAGAATCCTGGCGACGTTCTTTGTTCCCCCGAACATTTCCGCCCATATTTTCATATTACCCGCCGGGACAAGTGTCTTCCTTAAATATTTCAATTCGCTCTCGAAATGCCTTTCATACAGGGCTGCCACCCCGGAAAGGTGGGAGGCTTCGGCATCGTGCAAGGAAGGAAAAAGACGCAGATTTATATTTCCGTCTGCAAATTGCAGGGCAGGGAAGGCTACTCCCGCCGGCCGGACGGGATCCCCCAGAGGGATGGAGACCGGCAAGTCGCCGAAATCCCAGGCAGAGATATTTTCACACTCCCATATTTTGCGGGCTTCCTGGAAAAGGGTTGACTGAACCTGCTGTGTAAAATGTTCATGCAAAATGTTTATGTCCCTGCTGCTCACTAATTCCTGACCCTTCTCATCGGAGACAACAAAGCGCAACTTCAGTTGGTCGGGCAATGACGCAAGGGGCCACGCATCAGGAGGGACGATGACGCCAAAATTCTCCCTCATAAGCCTGCTGAGGACAATCGGCAGGTTCTGCTCGATTTTGGGCAGTTGCATAATCAGCATCTCTGCCACTTTTTTTACCGGCGGCAAATCCCTGCGATACAGCTTGGGAAGTCCCCTGACCAGTGAATAAACCTGTTCCGGAAGTAAACCGGGTACAGCCATCTCGAAGGATTGGGGAGCAATTGCCCTAACTATGGAGGCCGGAATCTCGGCGGTAACTCCGTCTTCTGGCTTTCCCGGGATGAATCGGTAGGTTAAGGGAATACGGACCCCATGGATAAACGCCTCGTCGGGCCAGACGCTTAAAATATCGACATCCGGAGATTCAAGAAGAATATCCTCTTCCTTGATCTTGAGAAAATCTTCGCCCCCCTTTTGACGGATATATTTCTGTAAGCTCCGTTCGTCATGAATGTTTGGTAGCCGGCGGCGGTAAAAGCTGAATACAGCTTCTTCATCGAGGAAGCCCCCTTGGCGGCGGAGCTTGTTTTCCATGATGCGGACCTTTTCGACGATCTCTTCATTGTGACGCAAAAACTGGTGATCCCTTTTCATGGCGCCCTGCATCAGTCCCTCACGAATAAAAATATCATTCGCGGCAGCAGGATCGATGCGGCCATAAGAAACTGTCCTCCTGGGGATAATCAGGAGACCGAAGAGAGTTACCTGGGAGAAGGCCTGGACTTCCCCCCTTTCTTTGTTCCAGTGGGGTTCGGAATAGGTTGCCCGGCACAATGGACCGGCGACTTCTTCTATCCATTCCGGTTCGATCATTGCCGCGGTGCGTGCATAAAGTCGCGATGTCTCCACCCATTCCGCGGCAACTATCCATTGCCCGCCCCGTTTGAAAAGTCCGGAACCTGGAAAGATCATTGCCTCCTTTCCTTTGGGGGCGGTGTAGATATTTTTCTCCTTTTTCGTGGCGATCCCGGAAAGAAGGCCGCTCAGAATCGCCTTGTGGATGGTTGCATATTTTTCTTCCCCCGGAGGGGATTTTTCTTTTGTCAGTGTCGGGGGGGCAGGGACAAGATTAAATTCCGAAGCAGCATTACGTTGCAGTTCCCCCCCATCAATTTGATCATGTTTCCGTTCCCGATTGCGGCGCTGCTTCATTTCTTCCGCAACGATGACCAGGAGCTGTCGATGAAGATCCTGCCATTCCCGCATCCGCCGATATGAAAGAAAATGGTCCCGGCAAAATTTTCGCAACTGGCCCTGAGATTTATCTCTCCCCGCCGTTTCGTGGTAAATGTTCCAGATCCGCAATAAACTGGCAAAGTCCGAAGCCGGGTCCTTGAAACGGCCGTGCATCTGATCCGCTTGGGCGGCTTTTTCCTGGGGCCGTTCCCGGGGATCGACGATACTCAGGGCGGCGGTGATAATCAGAATTTCTCCCAGACAGCCCCGTTTCATCGCTTCAATAATCATCCTCGCAGTGCGCGGGTCGAGAGGCAAGCGGGCCATCAGGCGGCCGATTTCACTCAGGACAGGCTTCTCCTCGATCCGGATGGCGCCGAGTTCTTTGAGGATTTCCATGCCGTCGGCGAGCTGTTTCTTGGCCGGGGGATCGAGGAAAGGGAAGGTATATACGTCTCCGATTCCGAGGTAGAGCATCCGTAGAATAACGCCGGCAAGATTGGCGCGTATTATTTCCGGCGGTGTAAAGGGTGGGCGGGTCAGGTAATCGTCTTTATCGTAGAGGCGGATGCAGACACCGTTCCGGACCCGGCCGCACCGACCCTGCCGCTGATCGGCGCTGCTCCGGGAGATATTCTGTATGGGCAGGGCGGATGTGCGGGTCCGGGGATTATACTGGGAAATCCTCGCCAGGCCCGTATCGATGACATAGCGAATATTGGGGATAGTGATCGAAGTTTCCGCTACGTTTGTAGCGACAACAATCTTTTGCTTTGCCGACGGCTGGAAAACCCGCTGCTGTTCCGCCCAGGTTAGGCGGGAAAACATGGGCAGGACTGTCATGTTTTTATTAAAACGGCCGGCAAGGAGGTCGCAGGTCTCCCGGATGTCCTGCTCCGTGGGCATGAAGATGAGAATGTCGCCCTGGTCACGACTCTTCCGCAGCTCCTCAACCGCCTCCACTGCCGCGTCAAGATAAGAGCCGCCTTCGCCATTGTCATCGCCTTCGGCAGCCGGGGGCCGGTAGCGAACTTCGACGGTATAGAGCCGCCCGGAAATCTTGATAATGGGTGCATTGTCGAAAGCCTTAGAAAATTTTTCCGTATCGATGGTGGCCGAGGTGATGATTATTTTAAGATCCGGGCGCCTGGGGAGAATCGTCCTAAGGATGCCGATGATGAAATCGATATTGAGGCTCCGTTCATGGGCTTCATCGACAATGATAGTGTCGTAGCGGCGCAGGAGGCGATCTCCCTGGGCCTCCATGAGGAGGACGCCGTCCGTCATCAGCTTGATGCAGGAATTTTGACCCGCCTTTTCATCGAAGCGGATCTTGTAGGCGACGGAGCGGCCGATCTCTTCGCCCAGTTCTTCGGCGATCCGCTGGGCGACTGTAATCGCCGCCACCCGCCGGGGCTGGGTGCAGCCGATGAGTCCCTTGATTCCCCGACCCGCGTCGAGGCACATCTTGGGTAACTGGGTAGATTTCCCCGAGCCGGTTTCCCCGGCGATAATGAGTACCTGGTGCTTCCTGATCGCTGCTACGATCTCGTCCTTCCGGGCGGTGATGGGTAATTGCTTAGGATAAGAGGTCTTGGGCGCCCGGGCCTGACGATCTTCCCATCTTTTTTGCAGCGTCGTCGGCTTTCGTTCCATGGCGTCCCTATTTCATAATCGAAAAGATTATGTCAATTGATTTCACTTGCTAATTACTTGAAGTTGAGTATTATATTAACAATATCGGATCCAATGAATTGCTCAAATCAGTGGAGGAAGCCATGAAGTGTGTAATTTGTAGGAATTGTGAAACATACGTCGGTTAAGCCACAGTTTCTCTTCAATGAGGAGATGCAATAATTTTTATTAAGGGAGTTCCTGCCGATGTTTGCGACAACTGTGGAGAATATTACCTGTAAGAATCAAATACGGATAATGTACTGCAACTTGCTGAATCGGCAGCATAAAATGGGGCTGAGATCGAAGTACTGCGATATCCTACCTGATGGTCGCTGCACTGCAAAGGTTAAGAATGTCCAAATAAATATACTCTACTAATATAGGGGCGAGGAGCAATAAAAACAGGGATACCGGGGTTAGAAAACCACAACTATGCAAACAGGAGTTAGTCTGATGACGAAACAATATAAATTTACACCCTACTGCCATCTTTCCCGGCGTAAGCAGCGGGACAGTTTCGTCCGGTTGCGACAGAAAATACGGAACAAAAGCGCGGTTTATGGAGGACAGTTCACAAGCCCCCATGTTCTTGACGAGCCGGGACGGCCTGCCCTCTATAACCAGTGGGCCGACGCTTACTTCCTTGGGCGCGACGGTTTGACCATCTGGAATGCTACTATCATTACCGCGGCACAAAAATTTTGGGATACTGTCGAGGATATTGCCCATACCCGGGCATGGGAGATGCTCACCCCGGAAGAGCAGTCCGCAGAGGCGGAGATGAAGTTTGAGCCGATCTGGTCAAAAGGCAAACGAATGTACCGCTTGCTGGAGAAACCGAAGAATGTCTATGACAAATTCGGCGGCCTGACCTATCGTGACTACCAGGAAAAACTAACCGACGAGATTATCCGGAACGAACCGCCGGAGGTATTTGAGTCATTCACGAAGGATCGCTCTTATCAATACGGCATCGGTCTGGATATCGTTATCCATGTTGAAGAAATCAACCGTGTGACCATCGAGGAGGCTATCCGCAGATTCCGTGAGCTTGGCGAGACGGACTGGCGGGCGGCAGCGCCCGTGCCCCGAACCGAATTGCCCTTCGAAAGCCTCGATGCGGCGTATAAAAAGATCAAGTTTGATGACCACAAATCTGAAAGCATTGGATGATGCTGGCACAATACGAGATAAAATTATTGCGACAGAGCAAGAAGGAATTAGGAGAGTTTGTACGGAAAATGTTCCGTGACACCTCCGCAGAGCGGAAAGCGTTGTAAACATGGCCATGACGCCCGAACAATTCATCGACCTCTGGAAAGACAACAAGCTCACCGAGCGGGGCGGGGCGCAGGCGCATTTCGACGACCTTTGCGACCTCCTCGGAGTGGACAAACCGCGTGATCCGGTCAGCTATTGTTTTGAGCGGGGCGCCAAAAAATCAGCCGGCGGCGACGGGTGGGCCGATGTCTGGAAACGCGGCTATTTCGGTTGGGAAAACAAAAAACCAGGGCGCGATCTTGACGCCGCCCTGAAGCAGCTCACCGACTATGCCCTGCAACTTGAAAACCCGCCGCTCCTCGTCGTTTCTGATCGCGAACGCATTATCATCCACACCGCCTTCACCGGCTACCCAGATGAGGTGCGCGAAATTCGCATTGAAGAACTTGTCAACCAAGAAAAGCTGCAAATCCTGCGCTGGATCTTCACGGACCCCCAAAAACTGCGCCCGGAAAAATCCACCGCCGCCATCACTGCCGAAGCCGCCGGGCACTTTGCCGAACTCGCCAAGGCCATGCGCGCCCGCGGGATTGACGGCCAACAGGTGGCTCATTTTCTTGTCCAATGCCTGTTTTGCATGTTTGCCGAAGACGAACTCCTGCTTCCCGGCAAGGTGTTCACGGAAATCCTCAAAAACGCCGGCGGCGACGCCGACAAGGCCGGCAAACGCATCGGTAAGCTCTTTGCGGCCATGCAGCAAGAAACCGGCGGCGAATATGGCGATCACGACATTGCCTGGTTTAACGGCAGTCTCTTTAAAACCATCGACATTCCCCCATTGAGCAAAGACGACCTGGCCGCACTGTACACCGCCGCTGCCGACATGGACTGGCGCGCCATCGACCCTACCATTTTCGGCACCCTCTTCGAGCGGAGCCTTGATCCCGCCGCCCGCGCCCCCCTAGGCGCGCACTATACCGACACCGGCACCATCGCCAAGCTCACCCAAACGCTGATTACCGAACCGTTACTGGCAAAATGGCAGACCGTCAAAGCAGTTATTGCCGCCGGGCAAGACAAAGGCCCACGCACCAGGGAATACAAGGAAGCCCGCGCCGCCTACCAAGGCTTCCTGCTGTACCTCCATCTCTTTCAGGTTCTCGACCCCGCCTGCGGATCGGGAAATTTCCTCTACCTCGCCCTCAAGGCCCTGCGCGATGTGGAAAAGCAAGCCCACATCGAAGCCCAGGAACTTGGGTTTGAGTCCGAACTCCTCATGCAAACAGGACCGCACAACATTCGCGGCATCGAAATAAATGAATTTGCCGCCGAACTCGCCCGGGTCACCGTCTGGATCGGCGACATTCAGTGGTGCCGCCGCAATGGACGGGAAATTGCCCGTAACCCCATCCTCCGCGCCCTCGATAGTATCGAACACCGCGACGCCCTCCTCAACCCGGACGGCAGCGAGGCAGCGTGGCCACAAGCTGATGTAATCGTCGGTAATCCGCCGTTTCTGGGCGGCAAGATGATGCGCAGCGAACTGGGCGATACCTACGTCGAGACATTGCGTAAACGTTATGAGGGTCGCGTCCCCGGCGGCGCCGATCTGGTAACCTACTGGTTCGAGAAGGCGAGGGCGCAGATTGCCGCAGGACAAACGGGGGCTGCGGGGCTGGTTGCCACCAATTCCATCCGCGGCGGCGCCAGCAGGAAAGTGTTGGAACGTGTGGTGAGTACGACGCGGATATTCGAAGCCTGGAGCGATGAGCCGTGGGTCAATGAAGGTGCTGCCGTACGCGTTTCATTGATCGGCTTTGGAAATTTACCAGGGATAAAATTAGACGGTAGGCCGGTTTCTGAAATATATGCGGATTTATCGGCTCAAGAGGAAGGAACTGTTGGGAGCAATATAACCACTGCCGGAACTTTGCGAGAGAATAAAGGGGTTTCATTTCAAGGGTCAGTTAGAGTGGGGCCATTTGATATTACAGGCGATCAAGCGCGTACCTGGCTTAAGTTGCCGACGAATATTAATGGATTAAAAAACCAAACGGTTTTACGTCCCTTACGCAACGCAATGGATTTAGTGCGCCGTTCCAGAGATAGTTGGATTATCGATTTCAACAAAATGTCTGAAGTGGAAGCTGCTTATTTTGAAGCGCCCTTTGAATACGTAAAACTTAATGTCAAGCCCTATCGCGACGAGAATCGTGATGAAGGCAGGCGTAAACGCTGGTGGTTACATGGGCGAACTGGTGATGATTTACGATCTGCGATGAGCGGACTCTGTCGTTGTATCGCGACACCACAAGTAGCTAAGCACCGCATTTTTGTTTGGCTACCTACGGTATTTTTCGCTGAATCTACGGTACTTGTATTCGCCCGCGGTGACGACACCACCTTCGGCATCCTGCATTCCCGCTTCCACGAACTCTGGTCGCTGGGTATGTGCACATGGATGGGCAAAGGAAACGATCCGCGCTACACACCCACCACCTGCTTCGAGACCTTCCCATTTCCCGAACACCTGACGCCGTGTGATACGGCGAACAAAGGACAGGGCGCCCTCGATACTCAGGCCGACAGCGCAGCCAAAGCCATCTCTGAGGCCGCCTTCAAGCTCAACCAGCTTCGCGAAAACTGGCTGAATCCACCCGAGTGGGTTGATTGGGTCATAACCCCTGAAGAGGAAAAAGCCGGCTACCCCAAGCGTCCGGTTGCCAAGCCCGGTTATGAGGCAGACCTGAAAAAGCGTACCTTGACAAACCTTTACAACGCCCGCCCTGCCTGGCTGGACATGGCGCACAAGACCTTGGACAAAGCCGTCGCCGCAGCGTACGGCTGGGATGATTATATCCCGGACATGACTGACGGAGACATCCTGCGCCGCCTGCTGGCGCTTAACCTGGAGCGGTCAAAGGCAACGAACACGCAAAATACTTGAACAGCGATGTCGGGACGCGAAAAAGAGGTTTTAAATGGGCCGGGGAGGTCTTTCGACAGCCTCATTCGTGGCTCGATGCGGTATTTGGAAAACCGGGAAAAAAGGAATTCAAGGCGTACCGACATCAGGACATGTGCGCCATGTGCGGGAAGAGATGCGAAGATCGGGTGGGGTAACGCGATTTATGGATGAAGATTATTATGCTGCGGCAAAGGAAAGATTGGATCGGCATAAGAAACAGGCGAGGCTATTTGACCCCGTCGATTGGCTTGCCGGGGTCGGAGGAATAAAGAATGTTGAGCAAGAGCGGCTTCTTTAGAGATTCTTTGCGTTCCCTGATTATTTTGCGCTCTTCAAAGCCGGCGGCGATAACGAATATGATCGTCAATATGAAAGTTATTATCTCCATGAACCCAATATAGGACATGACAAATGGGAAGTCAAGATATTTCTTTGACCATCACGGTAAATGAAAGACTCCGTGATGTTGCCGCAGATAACGATTTGCAAAATCTGAATAGGAGGGTGGATGAGGATGTCGGAAAAAGCGATAGTTGTTTTTGAAGAAAAGGAAATTCGCCGTTATTACGACTGGGAAGTATCTTGCCCTTTCTATCGATAGTTGATATGATTTGAATATGGACGAACAAGATTGGTGGGTAAACACTGTCAAGAGTGCAATAACGCTTTCGGAGATTGAGTTCGTATTCCGAAGCCTCTTCGTAAGCCTCTCTTCGACTTTCCGGATGTCGTTATTCATGCCGGCGAGACAGCGGTTAAAAAGCATCCATTATATGAGGCCGCAAAGACTGGAGACGCAGAGGCTGCTGCTGACCTCATACACGACACCTTCAATCCTGACGCAATAGAGGCATTAAAGGCATTATTGAATGGAAGAAAGCCCATCCTCATAAGCGCTCATGCGCCATATTCTGCCAAGATTGCGCCTGACCGCAATATATTGAAAGAACTGAGGGATAAGCATGGAAAAGAACTTGAAGACTGGTGGAAGGAAAGGTTCGCTCACACCTTCGACTGCCTTACTCAATCCGAAGCCCGGTACATACTTAGAACCGAGAATGCTGACCGAGTACGAAATAAAATTACTGAGGCAGAGCAAGAAAGAGATCGGAGAGGTAGCGAGGAAAAGATTTAGGGAGAAGTCGCTCTGAATCGGGCCAGGATAGTACTCCCTGATCAGGCATACTTTCATTCCCGTGAGTGGCAAGAGGGTGAGGCTTAGACGATGAAAGGGCGTAAGTTGTCAGACAGGGATCTTGAACGCCATGAGGCGAAACGGGACGTCTGGCGGGAAGTATTGGACGGCATAGACGAAATCAAGGCCGGAGGCGCGAAAAGGTATGTCGTCGCGCCGAAAACAGTGCAAAGATCGGGTGGGGTGAGTAATGCTATCGCGACAGACTTCCAGGGGACTTCATGCCTGTTTTGTCGCACGAACGGCTTCCTCGCAGGCGATGCGTGCTTCTTCCCAGAGGCGCTCCAGCTCTACCCTTCTTCTCTTGTCGGCTATGCGGCAGTCTATCCACCATGCTATTAAAAAAAGTAAGAATATCGCTTCCATGTGTTTAATTATAGGAACACAGCTATGGTAAGTCAAGAGATAAGTTTGATCATCAAAGTCCACGATGCGGCGTCATCGGAAATAAAAAGTTGCAAGGAGTGATTGAGAATCTATCGCCTGCGCTAAAGAAAGTTTAGGCGGCAGGCAACGGGCTTTAATAGACTTAACGATTTCACCACAAAGCATTTCATCGGCAATAGCAGCCTATGAAATGGGGTATAACTTTATTGATTACGAAAAAGACAATGAATATTACCAAGCAGCAAACAAGCGCCTGGCAATGCGTGCGAAGCAGGGGATGTTATTTGAGGACGAAATCAAGGAAGCCCGTGAAGATCAGCGGGAGGGGTCGTGCTCGATTTCTTGACGAATCTTTTCCGTCATCGCCGCTGTTTCTTTGATACGGCGATCCCATTCATGGCAACTGCGCTTATGTTCGATGCCCATATCCAGCAAGGCGGCGACAGCAAATATGAATAATATTACTTCCATGATTAAGATATAAGGACGATAGAACGGCAAGTCAAGATATTTCTTTGATCATCATAAATGAAAATGCGCCGTTATGCTGCCGTTGATAACGATTTGACAAAATCTGCATAGGAGGGTGAAAGAGGGTGCCGGAAAAAGCGATAGCTGTTTTTGAAGGAAAGGAAATTCGCCGTTATTACGACGAGACGACGGAGAAATGGTATTTCTCCGTCGTCGATATTGTTCAGATTTTGATACAGCAACCGGACTATCAGGCTGCGCGAAATTATTGGAAAGTATTGAAAAACCGTTTAAATAAGGAAGGAAGTGAGTCGGTTACAAAATGTAACCGACTGAAAATGAAAGCGGCGGACGGTAAAAAATATCTTACCGATGCCGCCGACGCCGAAACACTTCTCCGTCTTATCCAATCCGTACCCAGTCCCAAAGCGGAACCGATAAAGCTCTGGCTGGCCAAAGTCGGCTATGAGCGTATGCAGGACATGGCCGATCCGGCACGGTCTTTAGACCGGGCGCGGGAATACTGGCAACAGCACGGAAGAAGCGAAAAATGGATTCAGCAACGAATGATGGGACAGGAAACCCGCAACAAGCTTACTGACTACTGGAAAGACCACGACATTACAAAAGATGAAGAATACGCCATTCTTACCAATATTATCCATCAGGAATGGTCGGATATTACCGTAAAGCAACATAAGGAGATAAAAGGATTAAAGACGCAAAACCTCCGTGATCATATGAACGAAGCTGAGTTGATATTCACCGCCCTTGCTGAACTTTCTACTCGGCAGATTGCTGAAAGCATGGTAGCTGTCGGCATGGATGAAAATAAGAATGCCGGCCGGAAAGGCGGTGGGATTGCCAAAAAAGCGAGACTGGACCTGGAATCGAAAACCGGCAGGAAAGTTGTAACCGGAGAAAATTTTCTCCCGTCGGGGGTGAAGAAATCCTTGCCAAACTAGAATAAAGATTAAAATGAAGCTGAAATTTGCATCGAGAAAAATGCTTTGACCTATGATATTGCATTTAGTATCATGTAGCCTATGAGCGGCGCTGATAAACTTATTGCCAAGATGAGGAACAGTGAAGGGGTTGGAAAAATGAGTATCAAAGAAGTCAAGGCCATCACGCCTCCTTATCCCTTCGAGGCATACACTCATGTCATCAGCCCTCTTTCCTCCGAGGAAGGAGGCGGTTTTCTTATCTCCTTTCCCGATCTACCCGGATGTATTTCCGACGGGGAAACGATCGAAGAGGCGATTCAGAATGGCCGGGACGCCTTTCTAGCTTGGATTTCCGCACAAGTGGATATGGGTAAAGAAATCCCAAGGCCCTTATACCGTGTGCCGGAAACTGAACCGTCCATGTCCGGCAAGTTCGTCCAGCGGGTGCCGAAAAGCCTTCATGCCAAACTGGCCGTTCTTGCCAAGCAGGAGGGCGTCAGCCTCAATACCCTGGTCCTTACCTTCATAGCCGAAGGCGTAGGAATGCGGGAAGAAAATCGCCATGTTCAGAAGCTGACGGCATGAAATCAAGAATTGTCTCTCGCCTATATGAAATAGAAGCCGAGGAAAACGTACGGATCGTTTATGCCTGCGAATACGGCAGTCGGGCCTGGGGTTTTCCATCCACATGAAGGAAAGTCTGTCCTGATTTCCGCTTGACATCACACAGATAGCTGTGTATTAGTATGTGTGGGGGTGATATATGGCTACAAATTTGGCAATAGACGATAAACTGATCACAGAGGCGCAAACAATCGGAGGCGCCAGAACCAAAAAGGCAGCCGTTACGGAGGCATTAGCGGAATATATCCAAAGAAGAAAGCAGATACGGATCACGTCGCTATTTGGAAATGTGGATTATGATCCTGATTACGATTATAAAAAAACCAGGTCGCGGCAGTGAAAATCCTCGTTGACACTTCCATCTGGTCTCTGGCGTTGAGACGATCAGGGACGCTTTCCGAGAAAGACAAATCTCTGGTTTCCGAACTTAATGAACTTATTAGCGAGGTTCGCGTTGCCATAATCGGACCCATTCGACAGGAGCTGTTATCGGGCATTTCGATACAGACGCAATTTGATGCACTTAAAGAAAGACTTGCTGCTTTCGACGACATCCCGTTGACAAGGGATGATTATGAAAGGGCAGCAGAATTCTACAACACCTGCCGTAAATCCGGTATCCAGGGGTCACAGATCGACTTCCTGATATGTGCAGTCGCCGCCGGTAGAGAGATCCCGATATTCACGACTGATAACGATTTCCTCCTTTATGCAAAATACCTGACCATATCCCTTCATCGCTCGGTAAATAATGCATAAGGAGGAGTCGGAAAGGGCAGATGTAAATCGACTTGTCTGATTGCTCAACGATTTAGGATAGATTGATAGTGGGGAAATTACCGGGAATATCTCAAGGGCGATGTGGTGTGGATCAAGAAATACTTCTAGGTCCTGCGCCCCATCCTGGCGATGAACTGGATTGAGCGAGGTTGGGGCGTCGTTCCCACGGATTTCAACATTCTGGTGGATAAGCTGGCGATAGAACCGCCGGTCGCAAAGGAGATCGCAAATCTCCTGGCGGCCAAACGCGCCGGAGCGGAACTGGACCGGGGACCGCGAATTGAAGCCTTGAGCCGATTTATCGCGACTGAACTGGATCGCTGGGAAAAGAACAGTGTCATTCATCAGAAGCCTCCAATCAACAGCGGCAAACTGGACGAGCTGTTCCGGACGACATTGACCAAGGCATGGGATATTCAGAAGAATTCGAACGGTAGCGATTCATAAAGCCCAATAATTGGTTGATAATCAAGAGTTAATCATGTAGATTGGCAGTCAGGATCAACCGGAAATTATAAAATATTACCTGCTGAGACGATCACGGAGGAAAAGTGATGGAATCGACGGTCAGAAAAGCGGTGCGAAAGTTCAGTTACCAGGACTACCGGACCTGGCCCGACGATGAGCGTTGGGAAATAATCGCGGGTGAGGCGTGGTGCATGACTCCGGCCCCGACGACGAAACACCAGGGGATTCTGATAAGGTTGAGTTCAAGAATAGAGAGCCATTTTTTCGGCAAAAAATGCCGTCCCTTCACCGCCCCAACCGACGTCGTTCTGGACGAGTTCAACATCGTTCAGCCCGATATCTTGATCGTCTGTGACGAGAGCAAAATCAAGGATGCCAATATTCAAGGAGCCCCGGACCTGGTGGTGGAAATCCTGTCACCTTCGACGGGTATCAAGGACAGGCGCGAGAAGCGCGCAATATATGAACGGTTCGGCGTTCGGGAGTATCTCATGGTTGATCCTATTGCCGAGCTGGTCGAGCGTTTTATCCTTACGGAAAGGCTCACTGACGGGCTTGCGGACTTGCGCTACGGTTCACCGGATATTTTCAACTGGGATGAGCCCTTTACCTCCGCGGCGTTTCCAGACATGACCATAAATCTCTGGGAGGTCTTCGACCGGCAGCTCCCTCAGCCTCAAGAGACGACCGCCGAGCAACAGGTTCAGGAGCAGCGTCCGCCGAAATGATCCTGACAAAACAATGGATCGGACGGAAGAATACATAATCATAAGGCAATCATGGTCAAGGATATCAGAATATATTTTGCGACCTGCCGCCCCTTGGCGGTGAAATATGCTTTTTCTTACGATTTCATAAACGATTGCAAGTAATAGGGGATTTACTATTATGCCGCTCCTGACCATTTATTTCCAGCTCCATCAGCCTTTCCGGCTCCATCCGGACCGGGACAAGTTTCTCTGGGAAGAGAAAAACCGGGAAATATTCGTCAAGGTGGCTGAGAAGTGCTATTTGCCTGCGACCTATCTTTTCACTGAGTTGCTGCAGGCTTATCCGGAATTCAAGATCACCATGAGTATGTCCGGAGTATTTCTCGAACAGGCGGAAAACTATCAGCCCGAGGTTGTCAAGGCCCTCCAGGGTCTCGTCGACGCCGGCAAGGAGCGGGGCCAGATCGAGTTTCTCGACGAAACATACTACCATTCCCTGACCAGCCTCTTTCAGGACCCTGAAAAGAGGGAGTTTCGCGACCAGGTTTCTCTCCACCGCGATAAGATGCGCCGTCTCTTCGGTGTGTTCCCTACTGCCTTTCGTAACACCGAATTGATGTACAACAACAATATCGCCGCTGTAGTCGCGGACATGGGCTATCGGGCTATCCTTTGCGAAAAGCGGAATGACATGTTCATGAACGAGCAGGTCCCCATCTCTCCAAACGCCGTCTTCCGCGCCCTTGGTTTGAATTTGCTGGTCCTGCCGCGGCACCGGGAACTAAGCGACGATGTGGCCTTCCGTTTTCCCCACCAACCCGTGACGCCGGAGATGTACGCCTCCTTTATCTCCAAGATTGATGGCGAAGCGGTACTCCTTGGTTTTGACTATGAACATATCGGAGAGCACATCTGGGCAGATAAGGGTATTTTTGACTTCTGGCGCGGTCTCCCCGAGGCGCTCCGTCAATATCCCGCCATTGTCATGGCCAATCCCACCGAGATTGCAGACAATTTTAAGGACGCAACTTGTCCGGATGTGGATATTGACGGACTGGCCACATCTTCCTGGGCAGACGCCAATCGGGATACCTTTGGCTGGTTGGGAAACCTGACCCAATATGAGTTATTTCAGGACATCGAGTCGATGGAGAATGACGCCCGCCGGGCCGGGTCAGAGGAGATGACCCGCTGGCGCCATCTGACGACGTCGGATCACGTATATTTCCTCCATGAAAACATCGGGGAAGATCATGCCGTCCACGCCTATTTCAATCCCTACGGAGGATCCATCTCCCAGCCGACCTATATCCTGACCCGCAAAATAGACCAGTTGCAGATTGCCATCCAGCGCTTTGAAGTGATCAAGAGAAAAGAGAAAACGGCTATTCTCATCATTACCCCGGAAACGGGACACCTGCCCGAGGAGATGGGCGATCTGGCAAAGTACATTTCCGGGAAAAGCGGCGGTTTGGGAGAGGTAGTTTCCGCCCTCTGCGAAGGTATGACCGAGCGCGGCATCCATGTCCACCTCGCGACACTTAACCTGAAGCGCCGGTTTCAGCGGGAGAGCATGCTGGATGAAAGGGAGTGGCGTGAGATTCGCTACCAGATTGATCCGAAAAGGATCCATCTGGTCAGTTCCGCAGTGTTTGCCGACAATCTTAACGCCTATGCCGGTAATCCCCTCTTGACGGCTGCCGAATTTCAGCGGGAGATCATCAACAATGTCATAAAAACGGTCCGGGCGCAGCACCAGGGCAAACTGATCATTCATTCTCACGATTGGATGGCGGGGGGCGCCATAACCGCCTACGCCCGGGAAACGGGGCTGCCTGTCCTGCACACCGTCCATAATGTCTTTACGGCCCATCTCCCGCTCGAGTTTCTGGGGGGGGTTAATCTCAACAATTTCAATCAGCATCTCTTCTTATCTTCCGACAATGGCAGGCAATGCGTGGATTGTCAGGCTACGGCCATCAAGAATGCCACGATGATCAATTTTGTCGGCGAACGATTTCTTAAAGAAGTTGTGGATGACTACTTCATGGACCGACCGATCATTCCGGCGAGTGTTCGCCAGGAAGTGAAAGCCAAATATTATCATGACGCCGCGCGGGCGATTATCAATGCCCCGGCGTCAAACATGTATCCCGAAAACTGTCCCTATCTGGTCAACCAGTATGGCCCCAATGATGACATTTTGACGGTAAAAAAAGAAAATCTTATGGAGTTTCAGCGGCGGATAGGACTGAATATAGACCGTGACGCCATACTATTTTATTGGCCCGCCCGTCTCGATCCCGTCCAGAAGGGGGTTGAATTGCTGGAACTAACGGCTCAGCACTTTGTTGATGCCCATCAGGACGTCCAGATTGCCATTGTCGCCGATGGGGTGGGAAACGACCGCACCCACGTAGATATCCTGGGCAGGATCGCCTATGCCTCCCAGGGGCGTATTGCCTTCCATCCCTTCACGGAAGGCTTGTCAATGCTTGGCTATGCGGCGGCAAATGACGTCTTCGGAGCTTCGCTCTACGAACCATGCGGACAGATCGATCAGGTTGGCAACCTGTTCGGGGCCACCGCCACGAATCGAGATACCGGGGGCTACCATGACAAGATTCGAGAATTACGGCTGAAGGAAGATGGAGCCCCTCAGGATGTAGGGAACGGATTTCTGTTCCGGGATTATGATGCGGGCGGACTCTGGTATGCCTTGCGCAAGAGCCTGCGCTTCCATCGTAAACGCAGTGAAATGAGAGAAATACAGCTTAAACGGGTCATGTGTGAAGCCCGGGAAAAGTACGATCTGGGAAATATGATCGCCGAATACATCCGGATCTATGAGCGGCTTAATGGCGACCAGCCACTAATCTGATTAGCATGAAAATGCCCATCCATGTCCTCCTCCCCTTCGAGGGGAGGATTGAGGTGCGGATGGGGGTAAGCATTTTCACCTATTTCGGGTCATGTACTCGTTACAAATTCTTGACCCATCCCCCTCCTAACCTCCCCCTTGAAGGGGGAGGAAATTTTCCAATTCCTTCGGGATGTTCTTTTGTGTGATCAGGAGTAGGGTGGATGATGCGAAGCGCATCCACCAAAAACATGCATATTATTGGTGGAACCGCTTCGCTTTTCCACCCTACATTTCAATATTTAACGTCTCCAGCCCAGATCAAGGCGCAGGTTTTTCGGCGCCTCAATAGAAACGCCGGTAGAGATGATCTTTTTTTCACCTGCCGGGATGTCCAGCAGCCAGATCTGACCGGTAGGACTATTTTCCGAAGCCTCCGGACTGTTCTTGAGGGTGATTTTAATCTGGTCATCTCTTGATTGGGGCAAAGGTTCCTCCATCCGGACCCTTATCGGATAATTACGTCCGTTAGCGATTTCGATCCGCCATTCCCAGCGGTAAGTCTGCTTGTCGGCAAAGAAGGACTTCTCCCCGGAGGCCTGGCTGAGAAGAACGGATGATGCCTTGATTAGAGGATCGGCGCCAAAGTATATGGTGTCTTCCCGCCCCGTCAAGGAAAAGGGTCGCTTTCCGATCAGGGCGCCATCGATCATGAAAGACGCCGTCCCCCTTGGGATTTCCTTGTCTTCCTGAAACTTAACGGCCCCGCGGATAAATGTCTGATCCCCCTGGGCCGGTCTTGCCAGATAGGTGAACTCAACCGGCCATATTTCTTCCCGGACCTTGAGTCGCTGCTTGCTGCCTGCATTGAGCGAACGTTTACCAAGATTCCAGACATGAAAGGAGCTTTCCCTGCTCAGGCTTGGCGCCTCACTGGGGTTGGCGGCAAGGGCTGACGGAGCTGCCGCTTCGTCACTCATTTTTTCCTCCATCAACATGCGCTTGGCTTTGTAGACCACCTCTTGACGCGGCTTGATAATCCAGGCGGGTAAATCTTGCGGGGTAATGTTAGTATTTTGCTGGAGAGTGGCCAATCTGATATCCACATGACGCCAATCCTGACCGGAACTCTGCCAGATTTCCGCTTCCCAGGAAAAGAGGATATGTTTTTTCAGAGGTTGCGCTTCCAAACGGTATAGAGAAGTCCATCCGCAACCCGACATGTTATAGGTGTAAATAAGCGTGGCCTCGGCAGCGGCCGGTCCTGACAGGAGGAGCGTTACCTCCCAGGCAGCCTCTTTTTTACCGACTGTCTGAGTTAAAATGTCTTGCAGTTCCTTAACTCTTTTGTTTGCTTCCTCAAGTTGTGGTTCAAGGGCCAGTTTGTCCTGAATCATCTTCCTGATGTTTTTACCAATGGCATTGGACATGTTGCCGGCATCGGCAATAGTCTTTACCTTGGCCTTAGTCTGAAGCTGCCAGAACTGGATTTGAGTATCCAGGGCGCGGATGCCTGCCTGAAGGGAGCTCTGCTCGTTTTTAAGCTTGGTGAGTTTTTTCCTGAGAGTTAAGATGTTTTGATCATCCGGGGGGATTATCTGGCGCCAGGTCTGGTCCATTATCGTCAAAGAAGCGGGGCTTTTGAGCTGAGTAGACAGAGTGTCCGGATCCGCCTGCCCGGGAATGGTAATGGTAGCCTGTCGCAAACCGTTATCTACCGATTTGAGTCGAACCTTCTGTAGCTCATTGACTTGCGCCGATTGCGGATAAAAAGTCACCTCAACAGGAGCGGCGAAAAGGTGTAAGGGGGCAAGTAAAATGGAGAATATAACAGCAGAAAATATTTGCCTGGCGCTTCTATTCATAATCAATCCTCCTAAGAAAATCATGGAGACCATCATAGGGAGCAAGGGCTTGTATGTCAACCGATTATTAAAATAATAATTAAAGGATGCAGCGCAACGCAGCATCCGGTGCTTTTTACGAAGGCGTCAGCGTTTTATGTCCTGGGCGATCCTGATGACTTTATCCATGACCTCATCAATATCAATCGTCATCAGGCGGCGGTCCTTCATAACTATCTTGCCATTGATGATGCTCGTCTGGACATCAGCGCCCGAGGCGGCATAGACAAGTTGGGAGAAGACATTATAAACAGGCGTCAAATGGGGCTTCTTTAGATTGACAATGATTAGATCCGCCTTCTTGCCCACTTCGACAGACCCGATCAGGCGTTCCAGCCCCAGGACCCTGGCCCCGCCCATCGTTGCCATTGTCAGTACGGTGCGGGCGTCCATAATCGAGGGATCCATCTTCATCACTTTATGTAATTTTGCAGCGGAATCCATTTCACCAAACATGTCGTGATCGTTATTGCTGGCGCAGCCGTCTGTACCCAGTCCCACATCGATGCCGGCGGCAAGCAGCTCAGAAATGGGACCCACGCCGGCAGCAAGCTTCATGTTACTCTGGGGATTATGAGAAACCTTTACCCGGTTTGCCGCCAGACAGGCGATTTCCCCGGTGTCGAGCCAGTTGCAATGGATCGCGACGGTCATCTCGTCCAGAACCCCCAGAGCAGCGAGGTGGTGCACCGGCGTGCGGCCATAGCGATTCATGATGATTTCTTTTTCATCGCTGATTTCCGCAAGATGGATCAGAAAGGGAACGGCATGACGACGGGCGATCTCCTTGATGGCGCTGATCGTTTGGGGAGAACAGGTGTAAGGGGAATGGCAGAAAAGGGCAGGGGTGATCATGGGGCTTTCGGGCCGCCATTTTCCGATAAATTGTTCTGCTGCTTTGGAGTGTCTTTCAACCTCTCCTTCCGAGACATTGTCCAAATCCAAGTCGAAGAAGCCCATTCCAGATACGCAGCGGATACCGCATTCGCGGGCAGCTCGGGCCACGCTGCTCTCGTAAAAATATCCGTCACAAAAGGTTGTTGTTCCTGACAACAACATCTCCGCAATTCCGAGCAGGGCGCCGGCATAGACCATCTCCCGGTTGACATGTTTTCTCTCTGCCGGAAAGATATGATTGTTCAGCCAGTCCATTAAGGGAAGATCGTCGGCGAGGCCGCGAAAAAAAACCATGGGAACATGGGTGTGCGTGTTGACAAGGCCCGGTAGAATTGCACACCCCTCGGCATTGATGATTTCTTTGGGCGCGTAGAGACTGACCAGGGGAGCGTGGGCTTTCTCGATAAAAAGAATCTCCCCATCACGAATGCCGATTAGGGGATCTTCGATAACGGCGTTGTCCCCGGCAAGAGTGAGGAGTCTGCCGCCCTGAATCAGGATATCAAGCGGGGCGCTGCAATGGTTCATGATGCTATCTCATTGCTTTCTCAGGCTTTCCCTGACATTCGACGCTATCTGGTTGACCCGATCCATTGCTTCCTGTTCGTTGATCGTCAGGAGACGACGGTTTTCCATGACCAGCTTACCGTTGATAATGGAGGTGTCCACATCAGCTCCTGTAACGGCGTAAACGAGGTGAGAGTAAGCATTGTACATAGGGGTCAGATGAGGTTTACGGGTATTGATCAGAATTATATCGGCTTTCTTCCCTGCTTCCAGGATGCCGGTCAAATGGCCCATCCCTAATGCCTGGGCTCCGTTGCGGGTGGCCATTTTAATTACGGTGGGGGCAGGCAGGACAGTGGGATCCAGGGTGGCGACTTTTGCCAGTTTTGCCGCCGTATCCATCTCCTGAAACATATCCAGATTGTTGTTGCTGGCGCAGCCATCCGTACCGAGAGCGACGTCAATGCCAAGTTTCAGCATCTGGGAGACAGGGGCGATGCCGGAGGCAAGTTTCATATTGCTTTCCGGATTGTGGACGACCTTGCATCCGTGATCTGCGAATATCCCCATGTCCTCTTCATCCATGCAGACGCCATGAAATACGATGAATCTTTCATCAAGATAACCGATATCCTTAAGAAAGTGTATTGCTTTCTTCCCATACTTATCTGTCAGTTGCTGAGCTTCGGCGCTGTTTTCAAGAAAATGCATAGCGATGGGAATGTTGTATTCCCTCGCAATGTCTTTAGCGTTCTTGAGGAGGGACGGCGAACAGGTATAAAGGGCATGTGGCTCAACAACGATCTGGACGAGGGGGTCGCCGGACCATTTTTCAATGATTTTCCTTGTATAGCTTATTCCTTCTGCAGGAGTTTTGAAATTGGGGGAAGGAAAGTCAAAAAGGACCTCTCCGACGAGGCATCTCATGCCGGCGTCCTTTGCCGCGGAGGCAGTCTCATCCTCGAAGATGTACATATCACAGAAAGTGGTGGTCCCGGACTTGATCATTTCTGCGCAGGCCAGCAGACTCCCCCAATAGGCAAGCTCGGGAGATACATTTCTGGCTTCGGCGGGAAAGATGTAGTCGTTCAACCAGGTCATGAGATCCATGTCATCGGCAATGCCCCGGAAACAGGTCATGGCGGCATGAGTGTGGCCATTTACCAAACCGGGCATGACAATACAGTTGCGAGCGGATATTTCCTTCTTACCCTGGTACTTTTTCTTTATGTCTTCCGTATAACCCAAGTCAAGAATCCTGTCATCTTCAATGGCAAGGGCGCCGTGATCATAGATGTTTCCCGGGTTGTCCATGGTTACGATCAATCCCTCCGTGATCAAAATATCAACATAACGCATTTGCCGCCCCTTTCAAAATTTCACTGCTCGGCATTTTGCACATCTCTGAAAAAATGTCCAGAGGGACAAGATGTAATTCTTGACATGAATTACGGGAAATAATATTTAGAAAAAGAATAAAATAAGGCCTGGGTGGCGGAACTGGTAGACGCAAGGGACTTAAAATCCCTCGATCCTTGAGGTTGTGCGGGTTCGATTCCCGCCCCAGGCACCAATATAAACAAGGGGCTAGCCAATTTAGGTTAGCCCCTTGTTTCTTTGATTATGAAAGAAGCTCAGGGTAGCTTAAGATTACCGACGGAAGGCGTTCCGGGCATGATAATGCGGGACTCTTCCTTGCGCTGCAATTCTTTGGCCTCTTCAACCATCTTTTTTATGAAGGAATTAAGAGCTTCCGGGAATTTGTCAATGGCTTGCTGAAGGTGTTTCGCCTCGATGGGAAAACGTACCGGAAGTGGACCTTGTTGTGTGACCAACTGGGTATTGCCGATAAACATGACCTTGCGCTGTTTGTCAAGCTCGGCATTAGGCTTGACGGGCGTCATCTGATGTATTGAACCGACTGTCAAATCAGAGAATATTTCTTCCCGGTAAAGATTGTTTTGATTGATCCTGATGGTAGGTGGCCTATTTTCTTCCATAAGATTTTCTCCCCTATTAAAGCATGTATTTAATCGCGCCATGTTAGCCCACGGCACATAACATAGATAGTGGATAAAGCAAATCGGATTTATGATTTTTTTATAGATCAACGAATATCAATAATAACTCCTCGTAATAATTAAATATGTAATAAATTTGCTTGCAATTTATCAAGAAACTTGGCTATTAAAACGGCCACTGCAGGACAGGCATAACCTTTCATCGAAGTCAGTGATATATTCATGCGCCATCGTCTTAAAAGTCCTGACATTGCCTATTGAATCGTCAATTGGGAGGTCACCATGTGGAAGATGGATCCGATACGGAAATTCCGTAAAAAAATACTCGCACCTGTAACTATCATGTTTATACAACACCACCACGCCAAGCATTCATTCAATCTGAATATACCGATGTTTCTTGTTCCCCTCACCGCTATTCTCTGCACTTTGGGATTAATCTATACAGGTTCTGTTGTTGTGGATCTCTTCAGATACCAGGTGATGGAAGGTCAAATCCGGGATTATTCAGCGAAGATGGGGGAATTCAATGCCGCCCTAACCTCAGTTAAGAAAATGGAGAGCGATCTCAAGACCTTGATTTCCTATGGCACCAGGGAGAAAATCCTCGAAAATGTTGATAATGCCGATATGGGAACGATGGACATATATCAGATCCAGAAGCAGATAAAATTATCAATGGATACGGTGGCCAGTATCAACGAATTCCTTCGTACTCAGAAAGACATCTATCTGTCGACGCCCAAGGGCCTTCCTATTGAGGGGAGAATAACATCATTGTTCGGCAGTCGAACAAATCCGATTACCGGACGCGTCGAACTGCATCGAGGCATTGATATTGCCGCTCCATCAGGCACAACCGTCCAAGCGACAGCAGATGGAGTGGTCAGCTTTTCCGGATGGAATAACGGCGGTGGAAACACGGTCGTTATCGAACATGGTCATGGATACTCGAGTTGTTACGCTCATAATCGTGCCAATGCGGTGACGGTGGGACAAAGAATAAAAAGAGGAGAAACTGTTGGTTACGTCGGTTCTACGGGTAATGCGACCGGCAGTCATGTCCACTATGAAATATGGCAGGGTGGAAGAGTCATCAATCCGAAACAACATTTGGAGGTATCTCATGTTCCGTAGAAAAGCAGACAGGCTGCACCTGGTCTTGGGAGAAAACTCTAAGATCAGCGGGAATGTTGAATCACCGGGGACGATTTTTGTTGATGGGACAATCATCGGTGATGTGGATGGGGCAAAGGTTATCCTGGGCGAGCATGGATGGGTAATTGGAAATATCAAGGCCGAGGCCATCATTGTCGGCGGTAAGATTGAAGGCCAACTGACTGGAGCCGACCGGGTTGAAATCAAGTCAACGGGCCTTGTTGCCGGAGATATTACGACAAAAACACTTTCCATTTCCGAAGGGGGAATTTTCAACGGAATTTCGCGAATGGAAGTGGAAACAGAAAAAGCGGCTGAAATGACAAACGGCAAGATTGTCGAATTCCAGGCCAAGGAACAGTAGCAATCGTCTCATGTGAGTTAATTTATGGCGGATATTTTCTACGCTCCCGTTGATCAGTCCTCCGGTGATCATGTCCCGGCTTTGCGAAGTCTTTTGGAGAAGATGTCATGCACATGGGCCGCAGGCACTAGAGTCGGGATCAAGGTCCACTGGGGAGAACGGGGCAACCGGTCATTTCTCTCCCCTGCTTATGTCCGCGAAATCGTTCAATGGCAGCTCAGCAGCGGGACGATACCTTATGTTTTTGACACTACCGTCCTGTATTCAGGAGGCCGGCGGACTGCCGAGGAATCACTCAAGACGGCGCGGGATAACGGCTATGACGAGAGCTATCTGGGTTGCGAGATTATTGTGGCCGACGGCAGTGACGGCCGTTCGGTAACGGATATACCCGCTGCCGGCAATCACTTTGCGACTGTCCAGGTAGCCGATGTTTTTAAAGAGACGGATGCCTTCATTATATTTTCACACTTCAAAGGTCATATGGCCGCAAGCTTTGGCGGGGCCATCAAGAATCTCTCCATGGGATTCGCCTCCCGGGCGCAGAAACAGCGGATGCACGCTGATGTCCGTCCGGAATTGATTAAGTCGTCCTGCATCAAATGCGGTTTATGCAGTGAAGTCTGTCCGACCGGGGCCGCCCGGCAAGATGGGGACGAATATCCGGAGTTTGACCTCGATATGTGCATCGGCTGCGCCCAATGTATCGGTCTTTGCCCGGAAGTGGCAATAAAAATCCTTTGGGAAACGGACGATCGCGTTTTTCAGGAGAAGCTTGTTGAAACAGCAGCGGCGGTCTGGAAGATGATCGCCGGAAAAACGATCCTGATCAACGCCTGTATCTGCATTACCGCCGAGTGCGATTGCTGGCCCGGGCACAATCCCGTCATCGCCCCGGATTACGGTTTTATCGGCGGGTACCACCCGCTGAGCATCGATAAAGCCTCCCTGGAAAAAGTGGGTAAGGCGCCCTTTGAAAAAACACATCCCCATGTAAACTGGGAAAGGCAGTTTAGCTACGCCGGCGAGATCGGCATGTAAATATCCATAGTTGGCAGGATTCTTCCTGACTACAGGTGAAGATGATTTAAGATTATTGCTATCTCATATATCATCTTCCGTTCAATTCAATAAATGAAACGTTTGCAGGAAAATAATTTTGAAATCACAGCCTTCCGGCCCGAAGACGCCGAGGGGATTGTCCGTCTGTTTCTCAGTGTATATGGAACGCACTACCCTATACATTATTTCTATAAACCACAGGCCATCATCAGGGCAAACAAAGAAGGCAGCACCTATTCCGTAGTCGCCCGTTCGGCGTCCGGTGATGTGATCGGTGTAACCCATCTGTACAAGTCATCGCCCTATGCCGCGCTTTACGAGTGGGGTGCGGGCCTCGTCTTGCAGGAATACCGCAACGCAGGGGTCAACAACGAACTGGCTATCTTCCTGCACAGGGAGTTTATCCCTGGAAAACCCCACATTGAAGAACTCTTCGGCGAGGCTGTCTGCAACCACACCCATCTACAGAAGGCGCTTCTTCTATATGGGTATGTGGAAACGGCCATTGAAGTGGCTTTGATGCCCGCCGCAGCCTACGACAAGGAAAAGAGTGCGGCCGGTCGCGTTGCAACCCTTGCCGGATTTCGCTGCTGCCAGCCGAAGCCACATCGTATTTATTTGCCGGCTCCTTACGAACGTGAATTCCGGGCCATATATGCGCGTCTTGACGACAGGCGCGACATTGCTGTTTCCAATGCAGATGTGCCGGGCGATCTCATGTCAAAGGTGGAGTTGTCCGTTTTTGATTCTGCGCAGGTGGCGCGTATCGCCGTGCTCGAGGTCGGTACGGATTTTGTCGAGCGGTTTTCCGGATTGGAAAAAGAAGCGATATCCCGGAACGCCGTCGTGCTGCAGGCCTCGCTCGATTTGACCCGGCCTTGTGTGGGTGAGGCTGTAGAAGCACTGCGCAGGATGGGTTACTTCTTCGGTGGAGCCCTTCCTCGCAGATTTGACGGTGATGGCATCCTGATGCAGAAACTTCTGTGTCCCCCTGATTTTGAATCCATTCGGCTGCTGGCCGATTTCTCGAAACAGTTGTTGGAAGTGATCAGGAGGGACTGGCAAAGGGCCGGCGCATAGAAAATATTTTTCTTTGGACGATAGTAATGATGTTTTTTAATGCTGCCGTGTTTTCTTCAGAAATGCTCGTCAAATACGGACGTACTTACCATCAATTAATTCGATCAGGCCTTTCCTCAGCAGCCGTTCGATGTGTTTGACCGTCAGGGCCCGCTCTCCAAATTCAAAGAAGGCAAGCGGTTCACGTGGTTTTCCATATATAAGCCAGGATTGAACAATTTCCTTGATGCTGCGGGGTGTGGAAAGTAAATTTAATAGATTTGCTTCCCGCTGATAAATGACATTTTCATACTTTTGCCAGAGCTGAGCGCCATTATCAGTGAATACGCCGGTATCATGGCCGGTAAACCATATATTCGCGGTCGTTGCCCTTAATCGTCCGAGCGATTCGATCGTGTCTTCGATGCTGGAATAAAGATCACCGTACCACGGCCCGAAGGATGTCATATCGTAATCGCCGAGGAAAAGGACACCCTGCTCACGAAAGCGAAAGGCAAGATGACCGGGCGTATGGCCAGGGGTGCCGATGACTTCCACCGTTACATTTCCAAGAGAAATCACATCGCCGTCGTCAAGAAAGGAAGTGGGCCGGCGGGGCTGGAAGCGGAAAGTATTCTCGATCACCTGCCGCCAGTAATCCCGGTGCGATTGCCTGGGATTGTACCAGTCAAGCAGAACTTCAATGTCCGTGAGGGGCGGTGCATCCTTTCTACAGATACGGAGGGGGACATCTCCAAAAAGCTCGAGGTATGTGAAGTGATCCTCGTGCCAGTGGCTCAGCCAGACTTCGTTGATTCCTTCCCGATCCCGGATTTCTTTAAGGCGGTTCTCATCGGAGGCCGGATCGATGATGATTCCCGGCCCCTGGATATAGACGGAATTGCAGTAGGGATATCTGCCCCGGTTATTGCCGGGGATGAACCATACCGGTCCATAATGTTTTTCTTCAGGTTGCATGGCCCGACTATAGGGAAGGAATCGGCGTGCTGTCAAGGACAAATCGGCACTGGTATTTTCTTGACCTCCCTGATGATTTCTCATATAGTCCGCCCCTCTATTTAAAATCTACCAAGCAATCTATTAAAGGAAAGGTATAAACTATGAAGATCATTCTCTTAGGCGCCCCGGGAGCGGGTAAGGGCACCGTCGCCAAATTATTGACCGATTATGACGGATCGGTGCAGATATCAACGGGCGACATTCTGCGCGGCGCCGTCAAGGCCGGCACGGAACTGGGTAAACAGGCAAAAACGTATATGGATTCAGGAGATCTGGTCCCGGATCAACTGATCATGGAACTTATGAAAGAACGTTTGGCCGAACCGGACTGCCGCCAGGGATTCATTCTGGATGGATTTCCCCGGACCATTCCCCAGGCGGAGGCCCTTAAAGGACTGATGGCCGAGCTGAAGATCCGTCTTGATTTTGTCGTCAGCCTGGAAGTTCCCCGGGACGTCATCCTCGATCGTCTGACCACGCGGCGCACCTGCGCAAATTCGGACTGCCAGGAGATCTATAACATCAAGAGCAACCCCCCCTTGGCCGACGGTACATGCAGGAAGTGCGGCAGTCCGACCATACAAAGGGATGATGAAACGGAAGCTGCCATTCAGTACCGTCTGGAAACCTATGCGAAAAAAACCTCCCCCCTCATTGCATTTTATGAAAAGGAAGGCCTGCTGAAGAAATTTGCCTCTCTCAACAGCAAAGATACCGTCGAGGCCGTCAAGAAGCAACTCCAGGGATGACGCCTTCGTAAAAAGTGTTTTTCCTCCTCCCCCTTCAAGGGGGAGGCAAGGAGGGGGATGGGGTAAAACCATGTAAAGACTATGCAAAACTCATCCCTACCCCAACCCTCCCCTTGAAGGGGAGGGAGTTTTGAGACTTTTTACAAGGACATCAAGGATGATTGATTACGAAAAGGAGCTAAACGATGAACAGTGCAGGGTTGTCCTTGAAAAAGACGGGCCGTTGCTGGTCATCGCCGGCGCCGGGAGCGGTAAGACCCGGACCCTGACCTACCGGGTCGCCCGGCTGATCGAAGATGGCAACCCTCCCGACCGTATCCTGCTGGCCACCTTTACGAACAAGGCCTCCCGATCCATGATGTCCCGCGTTGCCGCCCTGATGGACCGGGACGTAAGCCGGTTGTGGGGAGGCACCTTTCATCACCTGGGATTGCGCGTGCTGCGCACCCACGGGAAACGCCTCGGTTACGAGAGTAATTTTCTCATTATTGACGCCGACGACGCCAAGCAACTGATAAACCGCTGCATTGCCGAAACAGTTAAAACAGAAGGCACAAAATTTCCACGGGGGGATGTCCTGCGGGATGTGATCAGTTTCGCCCGCAACACCGATGAAATCCTTACCGATGTAGTTGAGGGCAGATATCCATACCTGGCGCCTCATCTGGAGGCGATCATCTCTGTCTCTCAATTATACAGCCAGGAAAAGAAGCGCCTCAATGTCATGGACTTTGATGATCTCCTCATCAACTGGCGCCGACTGCTTGTCGATCATCCGGACCTGTGCAGCTCATACGCGGAAAGATTTCTTCATGTCCTCGTCGATGAATACCAGGACACGAATATTCTCCAGTCCGACATTACCGATCTCCTTGCCTCCCACCGCAGAAACATCATGGTTGTCGGCGACGACGCCCAGAGCATTTACGCCTTCCGGGGGGCAAACTATGCCAATATTATGGGTTTCCCGGAAAAATACCAGGACTGTAAAATTTACCGCCTGGAGGTAAATTATCGCAGCACCCCGGAAATTCTCCATATGGCCAATCTTAGTATCCTGAACAACGAACGGCAATTCAAGAAATCACTCCGGGCCATTCGTCCGAAGGGCGTTCTGCCGGCGCTGGTCCCGGTCAGGAATGTCCAGATGCAGGCAAATTTTGTGGTGCAGCGCATTATCGAGCTGATCCGGGAAGGCTATCCGATTCAGGAGATCGCCGTACTCTATCGCGCCCACTTCCATTCCATGGACCTCCAGATGGAAATGACCAGACGGGGAATACCCTTTACGATTCGTTCGGGAATCCGTTTTTTTGAGCAGGCCCATATCAAGGACGTTACCGCTTATATGCGAATAACCGTCAATCCTGCTGACGAGATGGCCTGGAAAAGGGTCCTGGGGCTCTATCACCGGGTCGGGAGGCAGACGGCGGACAAGCTCTGGCAGTGGCTTTCCACCCAGAAAAACCCATTGACTGCTGCTACAAACGATGAATTCCTGCGCAAGGCGGCGCAATCGGCAAGGCCGGGGCTGGCAAAATGTCAGGAGCTACTGAAGGAACTGGTTGCCGTAGAGAACAGGGATATCGGGATGGTAATCGAAACTATCCTGACCAAGGGGTACGACAATTATCTGCAGGCCACCTACACCGACGCAACACAGCGAATTGATGACCTTTATCAATTGGCCGTATTTGCCGCCAAGTTTTCCTCTCTTGAAGATTTCCTGCAGGAAATGGCCCTCCTGACCAATATCGGCGAGGAAGCAGAGACAGACGCCAAAGGGGTTGAAGGCAGGGTGATCATGAGCACCATCCACCAGGCGAAGGGTCTGGAGTGGTCGGTGGTTTTCATTCCCTGGTGTGCGGAAGGGATGATCCCCCTTGGCCGGGCGCTCGCAGATCCGGAAGGAGAGGAGGAGGAAAGAAGGCTCTTTTACGTGGCCATCACCCGGGCCAAGGATCAATTGTACCTAACATATCCTACCGTTGATTATCGACGGGGGGTAGGATATGTCCCGATCAGGCCATCGCGCTTTATAAGGGAATTGACGCCCGCAGTGTCCTATGCCCGGGAGAAGCCGTACGAACATTGGTCAGTAGATGAAGAGTAGGTAACCATACACAACTTCAAAATTAATCGGTTAGTAGCGTCATTCCGGCGAAAGCCGGAATCCAGGAAAAAACTGGATGCCGGATCAAGTCCGGCATGACAAATTTGCATGACAGATATGTCGTCGTTTATATTACAGCCAGCGATCGGTTTTCTGCTTTTCTTCGTATTCTGCCCGCAGGGCGATCTGGGTAGCTTCGGCGATATCTTCAACCCTTTTAACCCAATCTTCGAATTTGATGTCCACGCCGAAGATCCCCACCATCTCGTCACGCTCATCAATAATCGGCGCCGATACGGTAATACAGAGAGCCCCCGTCATTTTGGAAATATAGAAATTCGTTACGTGGATCTTTCCCGTTTGCAACGGTTTTATGAACCAATCCCGGTCTGATTGGTCTGTCCCTACGCCGTAGTTTTCATATTTTGCCCGGTCCTGGATATTCGTTATATTTCGCGTCGTTTTACGGCCGTTCATGTCAACGACATAGGCAAATTGGATCGATGGGTTTTCCTCGATACATTGCTGCATGACCGGTTCCTGTAGCTCCGGTTTCATCGTTTTGATCGAAGGATGTTCTATTACCTGTTTGACTACCGCCACGGCTGTCTGGGCGGCTCGGTATTTAATCTTGTCAAGTTCGGACATGAAGAGTTCGGGGAGATATTTACGCACCCGCTTTTCGAGTTCCTCGTTGGAAATGCTCGTGACCCGTCCCGATTCATACTCTTCCGTGATCCACTTGTGAATCTTGGATATTCCGGGATGGCGTTTGTCGATAGCGGTCTCTTCATCAAGATGAAAATGGGAGTTGATCCAGAAGGCAATCCCGGACTTGCCCGATACGTCCGTTATCATGGGGACAATCGGTCTTTTCAGAATCTTGGTAGTGTCAAAGATATTGTAGATCTCTTCACATTTGATCAAGCCATCAAGGTGGACGCCGGCCCGGGTGACATTGAAATCAGCGCCGATAAAGGGATAATTCGCAGGGATCTTGTGGCCGATTTCCTTTTCAAAATATCGGGCGATATCGGTAATCACCGTCGTATCAATGCCGTTGGTAGATCCCGTCAGGCCGATGTATTCGATGATCAGGGCCTCGATGGGAGGATTGCCGGTACGTTCCCCAAGTCCCAGCAAGGTTGAATTAGCGGCGCTGCACCCGTAGAGCCAGGCAGTGGAGGCATTGATCAACGCCTTATGAAAATCGTTATGGCCGTGCCATTCCAGGAGTTGACCGGGAACGCCGGCGTCATCGATGAAGGCCCGAATTAACTTGTCAACGCTCCGGGGCAGGGAGGCGCCGGGATAGGTTACCCCGTATCCCATGGTGTCACAGAGCCGGATCTTGATATTTATCCCCGATTCCTCCCTGAGCTTCATAAGTTCGATGGCAAAGGGAATGCAGAAACCATATATATCGGACCGGGTAATGTCCTCAAAATGACAGCGGGGGATAATTCCCTCGTCAAGAATTGAGCGGACGATATTCAAATAGCCTTCCATTGCCGTCCGGCGGTTTTTATTCATCTTGAGAAAGATGTGGTAATCGGACACGGAGGTGAGGATGCCCGTTTCTTTCAAGCCCGCAGCCTTAACCAGGTGCACATCTTCTTTAGCGGCCCTTATCCACCCGGTCACTTCCGGATATTTCAATCCGAGGGCCATACATTTTTCAACGGCCTCCCGGTCTTTTTTGCTGTACAAAAAGAATTCGGTTTGACGAATGACGCCATTTTCTCCGCCGAGACGGCTCAAGAACACAAAAAGATCGAATATCTGTTTAACTGTGTAAGGCGGCCTTGCCTGCTGTCCGTCCCGGAAGGTCGTGTCGGTTATAAATATTTCATCAGCCGGCGAGATTGCCATCAACTTGTGATCGAAATCTATCCTGCTGACCTCATCATAAGGAAAAACATCCTTTTGCAGGTTGGGCTCTTCGACATCCTTTAACTCGTAACTCCAGAACTTTGTGTGTTCGTGATCGAGAACCTTTTTACTCTTGTTCCACTTTGCCATATTGCTGCTACTCCTAAAATAAGAGAGGGCGCATGAGATCTCCTCGCGCCCTCTCGGATAAACTATGTAAAAAACCCTATTTCATCGGGGGCTTGCTTCCTTTGGGAGGTGTGTATGGTTTTTTTGCCCCTGCCTTTTTTCTTGCCTTTTTGATGTCCGCCATAGTGAAACCATCACGGGGGATCTTTAACTTCTGACCGGGGTAAATGAGATTGGGGTTTTTAATCTGGCTCTTGTTTGCCTCATATATGATTGGCCAGAGGAAGTCGTCATCATAGACATCTTTGTACTTGGCAATCCACCAGAGGCTCTCCCCCTTTTTCACGGTGTACTCAGTTATTGCCACCGCTGAAGCTGCTGTGTCCTTGGCTTCGCTGCCTGCCGCTGCTCCGGATTTATCGCTGCTCACTGCCGCACCGCTTTGGGCGGCAGTCTTGCTCTCGGCGGTAATATCCTGACCTGATGGACCTGAGCTGACCGCCTTCTTAGCGCAACCGGCAAAAGAAAAAATCATCAGCAGAGAAAAAATAATACCGCATAAGGCCATTAACTGATTTTTCCGCGACATGCTCTCATCCTCCTTTAAAAAATAGTTTATATTAAGTTTTGCACCACGTAGTGAACATGTATAAAGATGGAGATCGTTTGTCAATGAAAAAAAGCACTATTGAACGATTTTTAATGACAATTCCATGAGCTGCTCAATACTCACCCGTGAGGGGGCATCCGAAAGCAGGCATGCCGCCTTCTGTGTCTTCGGAAAGGCAATTACATCCCGGATGGACTCCGCCCCGGTCATAAGCATAATAAGGCGGTCAAAACCGAAGGCAATCCCTCCGTGTGGGGGGGTGCCGAACTCAAGTGCCTCCAGAAGAAAGCCAAACTTGAGGCGGCTTTCCTCTTCTGCCAGGCCAAGCGCAGCGAAGATAGCTGCCTGAACGTCTTTTCTGTGGATACGAATACTGCCGCCGCCGATCTCGGAGCCGTTGAGGACGAGATCGTAGGCACGGGCCCGCACTTTCCCGGGATCGGTCTTTAGATAATCAAGGTCCTCCATGACCGGTGAAGTAAAGGGGTGATGGGTGGACATAAAGCGTTTTTCCGTATCGCTGTATTCCATGAGGGGAAACTCGGTTATCCAGGTGAAGGCATAGGCCTGGGGATCAATCAGGCCAAGCTTTTTCGCCACGTAGATGCGCAGGTTGCCCAGGGAATCGTGGACAATCCGGGGCGTGTCGGCGACAAAAACGATCAGATCGTCCGGTTTTGCCTCCATCCGTTCCTCGACGCTTTTTATTTCTTCCGGTTTAAGGAATTTTGCGATCGGCGATGTCCAGCCGTCGGCATTTATCCGCGCCCAGGCAAGTCCCTTGGCGCCGTAATCACTCACATAATCACGTAAATGGTCGAGATCCTTACGGGAGAGACTGCGTTTATCCTCGATCTTGATGGCCTTGATAACTCCTCCTGAAGCAGCCACTTCCTGAAAGAGCTTGAAATCAGCCTCCTTGAGGATGTCTGTCAAGTCCCTGATCTCAAGGGCGAAGCGAACATCGGGATTGTCCTTGCCATACCTGGCGATGGCTTCATGGTAGGGAATTCTCGGCAATGGCAGTTTCAGGTCAACACCAAGGCAGGCCTTGAACAGATGGGCCATGAATCCTTCCATAATCTGTATCAGATCATTTTCGTCGATGAAGGACATCTCGATATCTATCTGGGTGAATTCCGGCTGACGATCGGCACGGAGGTCCTCATCGCGAAAGCATTTGACGATCTGATAATACCGGTCAAAGCCGGAAACCATCAACAACTGCTTGAAGATCTGGGGCGATTGGGGCAGGGCGTAGAACATGCCCTGGCTTACCCGGCTGGGAACAAGATAATCCCGCGCCCCTTCAGGGGTGCTCTTTGTCAGAACCGGTGTTTCCACCTCTATGAAACCTTCCCGTTGAAAATATTCACGGGTGGCGGCAGCGGCCTTGCTCCTCAACAGGATATTCTTCTGGATATCGGGCCGCCGCAGATCGAGATAGCGGTACTTGAGGCGGACGTTTTCCGATATGTCGGCGGCAGCGCTGTCGATAAGGAACGGGGGCGTCCGGGACTCATTGAGAATCTCAAGTTCCTCCACCATGACCTCGATCTGGCCCGTCTTGAGTTCGGGGTTCTCCATGTCCGCCGGTCGCCGGCGGACCTTGCCCCGCACCGCCAGCACAAATTCACTCCTGATTCGGTGGGCTTCCTTATGGGTATCGACATCGAACTCGGGATTGAAAACGATCTGGACAAGACCTTCCCGATCCCGCAGATCAACAAAGATAACCCCGCCGTGATCGCGGCGGCGATGGGTCCAGCCCATCAAAATGACCTCGCTGCCTGCATCGGCAAGGGTCAAGGCGCCACAATAATGTGTTCTTTTCTTTTTTGTAATGAAATCAGACAACTTATTTACCTCTTTCGTTTCTGTAATTTTATAACAACAAACACCTGTGGATGGTTCGTAATATTGGCAATGCTAAAGCATTACGTAAGATGTCTTATTAATTCCTCTGAATTGTCCAGTCTTACCTTTATCTGTTCCTTGGTCTGCATATCTCTCAAATCCGCTTCTTGCGACTCAATCTCCCGATCGCCGATGATGAGAACTTTTCGGCACTTAAGCCTGTCCGCTCTTTTCATCTGGCTCTTTAGTCCCTTGCCGGCATAGTCCATCTCGGTTTGGATCCCCTTTATCCGGAAACGATTGCATAATTCATAGGCAAATATTTGCGCCTCAGCACCAAGGGCGGCAATAAAAAGGGCAGGGGGATTTGTAAAATCTTCGCCTTGATCAGCCGGCATCATGGCGAGAAGACGTTCAAAGCCGACGGCAAAACCGATGCCGGGGATATCCGGTCCGCCGAGGTCACGAATCAGGCCGTCGTATCTGCCGCCGCCGACGATCGCATTCTGGGCGCCCAGGAAATCTGTAGTAATTTCAAAGGTCGTCCGGGCGTAATAATCAAGACCGCGGACCATCCGGGGATTGATGGTATAGGAAATATCAAAAATTGCGAGGGATGCCAGCACCTCGGCAAAGTGATCGCGGCAGCCGCCGCAAAGAAAATCCTGAATGACCGGCGCCTGGGCGATGATATCCTTGCAGCCTTCCATCTTGCAGTCAAAGACCCGCAATGGATTCGTGGAAATTCTTCGCCGGCAGTCATCGCAGAGATCGTTCTCCTTCCCTTGCAGAAACTGGAGAATTGATTCACGAAAAGAAGGCCGACAGGAAGGGCAGCCCAGAGAATTGACCTCAAGCTGGGGAGATGTCAGACCTACGCACTTGAGAAAGTGCATCAGCATGAGGATTAACTCGGCATCAATACGGGCATCCTCATAGCCCAGGATTTCAACGTCAAGCTGGTGAAATTGACGGTATCGACCTTTCTGCGGCCGTTCCCTGCGGAACATGGGACCGATGGTATAAAGCTTTGCCACCGGATCGACGGCATAGATGTGATGCTCAAGATAGGAGCGAATTATGGAAGCCGTTGCTTCCGGTCTCAGGGTGATGAGATCGTCTCCCCGGTCGCGGAAGGTGTACATCTCCTTCTCAACGATATCCGTCGCTTCCCCGATTCCCCGGGCGAAGAGGTCCGTTTTTTCCAGGATTGGTACACGGATTTCGCGACATCCAAACGCGGTAAAGATCTTTCTGGCCTGCTCCTCAACATATTGCCACTTGCCCGTTTCAGCAGGCAGGATATCTTTAAAGCCTTTAACGGCAGTGATAATCTCCATAATCTTCCTGATCACTTAATTGAATATTCAACGGGGCGTCGTTAGCACATAACTCCGGGAATGGCAACGGTAAATGTGATTGAATTTGCAATGCCGACAAAAGGAATCTCACTTCCCTGAAGAGTGCTCTCCGATCCAGTATTGTCTCTTCATCATATTGATAATAAGTTTTAGATCCTATTTCCCGTATGCCCGTTTTGCCGCAACATACCAGGAATTGATGTAGCCGTCTGCCATGGCACTCCGACATTTTCCAATTCTTATGAAATGGAAGCTCCTCCGGCATAACTGACGACATAATTCTAAGGACAGGAGGAAATACCAATCTTTCTCCCGAGTAACGATCAACGAAACCATCTTGAAGGAATATTTTTATCTTTCCCTAGGCCGGTTCAGAGGCAGCAATTAGGCAACTCTATCATCAAAACCGGCAGGTGAGCTCCAGAATTTGAAAATCTGCCCTGGGACATTAACGATTAAATAACCACTCGGTTGCGTCCGCCGTCCTTGGCCCGGTATAGTGCTGCGTCAGCAGCTATAGCCAATGCCTCAAGTGTCTGCCCTGCTTGCATCCTTGTGATCCCTATGGAAACGGTCAGGTGAGGCAAAGGCTCGCCCACGCGGAATGGCAGTGAAAGAAATTCGATTGCCCGCCGCAAGCGTTCGGCGATTGCGAATGATTCATCAAGATCGGTGTTGGGCAAACCAAGAGCGAACTCTTCTCCACCATAACGGGCCAGCATATCCACTGGTCGTATGTGGTTAGAAAGTACCCTGGCAACGGCGATAAGCGCACGGTCTCCGGCGATATGGCCATAAGTGTCGTTGACCCTTTTAAAATGATCAACATCGATCATAATGAGACAAAACGGAGCTCCGTCCTCACCGCATCGCTTTATTTGTCGTGCGAAAGCGTCGTCATACCAGCGTCGGTTGTGCAGGCCTGTCAATGAGTCTGCTTGAGCCGCCTTTTCGACCTCTCGCCGTGCATAGAAATCGTCAACAAGCAAGTCGTTATCAAAACGCATTCGCTTGGACAGTATGTAAAGGAGATTTTGCGCCACGCCATGTGAGGCGTTGACCATCGACCAGAGGATGTCTTGCGGAATTTGTAAAATGATGGAGTAAGTAGTTGCGGTGACGTTTGCCGAGGTAGCACCGCCATCAATGACTGACATTTCACCCACGCATTCACCTTCGCTGATTGTGGTGATAGCAAGCTCGGTAGGTTGTATCAGATTGATACAAAAGCTCCCGGCTATTATAATGAAAACTTTATCGTTGTGTTGGTTTTGCGATAACAGCACTTCTCCTGCCTGGATATAAAGGACTTGGCAGTATGATAATAGATACTCTATAGCATCAAGGTCAATGCCGCGAAACAGTAATGATTTCCCCAAAGCATTTTTCAGCTCGGTAATTGAGAGCGGAGAGCTTCTTGTGTGGGTTTGGCTCATAAGTTTATACCTTTATCGGAGCTCAATTGGCCATTTCAGCTTTTTAAATTTTCTTTGTCCTTCTTGTGCACGTACATCAGCCTGTCTGCCTTAGACAAAAGCACATCTAGAGAATCGGGAGCTTCGGGATCATAGACGACCGTGCCCCAGCTGAGGGCTAACTTGTATCGGCGGGCTTCCTTTGCATTGTATTCATCTATGTTCTTCTGAAGGCGCTTCAAGAATACGATGGGATCAATTTCCGTTCCCTCGATGGAAAGAACAACGAACTCGTCTCCGCCGATGCGGGCAACAATGTCCGATCCACGGAAGGTTTGACGCAGGATATGCGCCGTATCCGCGAGAACCATATCCCCTTGCTCATGGCCGAGGGAATCGTTTATCCATTTGAAGTCATCACAATCAAAGTAGGTGAGGATCAGCTTCATCCTTGCCCTGGTTGCCGCCCTGACCTGCTGTTCCGCAAGGGCAAAAAAACCGCGCCGATTGTAAAGACCAGTCAATAAATCATGGAGGGACGCCTCGCGTAATTCTTCTTCCAAGTGCTTGCGTTCGGTAATATCGCGGACAGTGGCTATTATTTCCATGCGATCTGCCTGATTATTCCTCACGGTCTTACCACTTGACTCAACCCACTTATACGATCCGTCATGGCAGATCGCCCGATATTCAACTTTGGCGTCTGTACCCACCTCCATTTCCGAAACCTTTTTCAGTGCCTCCTGAGCAATTGGCCGATCATCGGGGTGCACACGATTTAATCCGGAAGTGCCGATTATTTCCTCTGGATTATAACCAAGCATGAACCGTATCGCCTCGGAAGCAAAGAGCAATTCACCGGTTGGAGTATAACGGGCAACATAATCCGATGTGTTTCTGACAAGAAATCGATACCGTTCCTCGCTCTCCAGCAATGTCTTCTCCGCTCGCTTGTGGGCGGTAATATCGATCACGGCAATGAGGCATACGGGCGACCCATCATTGTCCAACGAGGCTGTTGCTTCCAGGTGCGCCCAGAAAGCTGTTCCGTTCTTTTTTACCATCCGCAACGCCCATGCCTGCGGTTCACCTGTATCGAAGAGCTGTCTAAGGTGCAGGTAGTAGCCGTCCTGTTCTTCCTTGAAGATGAACCGGCTCAAAGGCTGCCCAACCAGATCGACTTTCCTTACACCCAACAGTGTGGAGCCGGTAAGGTTGGTCTCCAGAATCAGCCCCTTTTTGCTGAGGGTGACGTAGCCAACCGGCGCCATATCGTATAGATCTAAATACCGCGCCCTCGAAGCCTCCAGTTCCGTATGAGTCCGGCGCAGTTCCTCATTCTGCATCTCCAGCTCAATCTGGTGCACCCGCAGTTCATAGAGAATCTGCCGGGTTTCTTCGGGCGACATGGCCTCCGGGCCACCCTGAATTAGATCGGCTTTTCTCTGGGCAACCCTTTCCGTCTCCTTGTGTAAACCTCCGGAATCATCCCCTCCCGTCATCTTTGTGGTCATCTCGCTTTCTTTACGACGCATGGTTTCTCTGTCTCTCACAGTATAAATCAAGTATTCTCCAGTTGGAAACCTTTCTCTCTGAATAATCTTAGGCATGCATCTACCGCATCTTCGTCATAATGCGTCCCTTTATTATTTCGTTATTTTACTTTTTCGCATTGGAGAAATCTTCCCCTCCATACGGAAGTCCCCTTGTGAAACCTCCTTGTAGTTGATCTTGACCTTGAAGATTATTGTGTGTTGTCCTGCACCCAACTTTGAAATGCTTTCCACGATTTAAATTGATAAGGCATTGCTTTTAGTTGATTGATAAGGCATTGCTTATGACGGCTCGGAGTATAGGAGCGCTGTTTTCTCGTGTCAAGGGATATTTCCCATTGAAAATCAGGGGTGACAATAGCATGGACGCATCATCTTTTGAAGATATGCGGTTTCCGCAAAAGACGTTGAAGCCGTAATGCCGCCATGTGGAGAGCATGTCGATCATCTTTCTGGTAATCTTACCCCTGGAAAGGAGCATTTTGAGCACCTTATGCCGGAATATGCTCTCCAGCTTTTTCAACCTACCACAAGTTGGGCAGCGCCGACGCCACGAACACAAATAGATTGAAATAGCAGCTCCCGGTGCAAAGATTCTCTTGGGGACAATAAAGCTTTTCTTTCTGAATCAGCAAACATTTGTATTATTGTTTTTCAATTTGCCGGTTTCTGAATGAAACTCTGGGGATATAGTTGTCCAATCTTATGGTCGTTAAAATATTTGAGGGCAGCATCACGATCTTTAAATTTTCCAATTAAAACACGGTGCCACCGGCCCTTTCCCTTGATGGCGACCTCCTCCACACGGGCAGGAATCTTCCCCGCTTGCAGTCGTTTTGCCAGGGTTACCGCTTTTTCCTTTTCCGGGTAAGCGGTAATTTGAATACTATATGGTTTCGATATATTAGCTTTAGCTGCTGTTGTTTTCGCAGGAGGAATCTTCTTTTCAGGATGTCGAGGCGCCTCTTTCTGTGGCGGGATTGAAGAAGATTTACCTTCGACAGTGAATTCAGCTCTTGGCGGGTTAGAAGGCAAGGGAGGCTGTACCGGTTTTATTGACATTGATGGCGGTACGGGCTGAGCTGACTGTTGAGGCTGAACTTGTTGAGTTGGTAAAGCAGTCGGAGGTGGCGGAGCCGCTGGAACTGTTTGTGCTGACTGGGCCGTTTTTTGAGGTTGACCCGGCAGAGCTGACAGCGCCGACGGAAGAGGCGGTGCTTGTTGGGCGGTCGGCGCCGGCGTGGCCTGCTGCTGCATGACTTCGACTTTAACAGGAGGCACGAGCCACTGCTTGCCGTCATAGTAAGTAGCATGCGAAGTAATTCTGTTGATGCGCAAGGGATACTCCTTATCCCCCATGCGGACGGCCTCGTAGTGATAGAGGCTGGGCCACAGGAAGATAAGGATGAGTATGATCACGGATGGCAAACCTATGAGCAAGACCCGGCGGAGAAGTTTTCCTGAAAATCCCCGGGGAGAGGCGGGAATGGGGGAGGCAGGGGCGGTGGACGATGAGGCTGAAGACAGGGCAGGGGATGCAGAAGATGCCGGCAATGGACGTTTCTGGTCCGAATATTCCGGTCTTGCCACTCTCTTTACGATTAACGGAGTATTTTGCTCGTTCCCTGCCGAAGCCATTTCATGGCGGGAATGAAGGCGCTGCAGCTTCTCGTAGGCATTACGTATTTCCGTCAGTTTTTTCTTGGCTTTTTCTTTCCAGGAAATAATTTGCGGATATCGTTCCGGGTCCCATGCTTCGTTCATCTTTTCAAAGGCATGATGAATATCGGTTAACGAAGCCCTTGAGTCGATCTGAAGGATTTTGTAGTAGGGGCCGGGATCTTCGTCTGTCTCCGTATCTATTTGAGAAAGGCCGGGAGAATCAATGGTTCTGTTAAGCGATTCCAATTCCCTCACAAGTCGATCATCTTCGGGATTTGGTCTTTCATGCCCCCGTGGCGTCGTATCATCATTCATGATAGTCGGCATTATTACTGAATGAAGCTGTTATGTCAATAGAATATTGAGTCTAATCCGCGTATTGATCTATCAAATTTAAAGTAATGGGTCGCTGTGGGTAAATCGACACTCCTAGACCATCCGTTGAGGCGGTAACGGCGCCATGCATGTCCGTCCGGTAGGTTATTGCCCCATGTTTATGCAACCGTTCCAGTACATCAGGATGGGGAAGACGGAAAATGTTGTCAGCGCCCACGGATATGATAGCCGCCTGGGGACGCAGCAGCTTCAGAAAAGATTCTGAGCTCGAGGTCCGTCCACCGTGATGGGGAACGAACAAGAGCTGGCAACGCAGATTTCCGATGCCCGATGCGAGCCTCTCCTCGGTTACGGCGGATATGTCGCCGGGAAAGAAAAAAGAAACGTCATGGTAGCTCATCCTCATCGCCAGAGATGCGTCATTGGTTTCCGTGTATGTTGCTTCCCCTTCCTCACGTGTGGTCATTGCGGGGGGATTTAAATATTCAATACGCACCCCCGCGATCATGATGGGTTTATCGCTTGCAGAGATGCGCCGCGGGACAAGCCCCTTTTTCCTAATAGCATCCATGAAACGCAGGTATTCTTCGGATGCAGCCGTTTCGCCGTTAGTCCATACCTCCCGGACCGGGAAATTCTCAAGGATGAAGGGAAGGCCGTTGAGGTGATCGGGATGGGGATGGGTCAATACGACGATATCAATGCTGTTCAGACGTTCGTGCCATAAATAGGGTGCGACAATATATTTCCCCACGTCAAAGGTGCTGTTAAGAAAACCGCCGCCGTCAATAAGCATGGTCTGATTCCCGGGGAAGCGAACAAAGATCGAGCTGCCCTGACCGACATCGATGGCGGTGGCGCTGAAGTCGTCACGGGCACTGTTTTTTTTATGAAGGTGGATCATGTCCAGGGAAAAGAAAAGTGCGGAGCCCGCCAATAAATAATAAATCCAGGTGGGGCACGATCGGAGCCTGAACAGAACGGATTTATTTTCTGTGCTGTTCATATTCAAGCTATTTAATGAACTGTTATAATCAAAAAGGTGATCAGATACTTTAATCAGGCCATAGAGTAACGCATAAAAGACCAGGATCTCTGGGAGCGAGGGGGTGGTCAGGTAAAAGGCCGCCCAGGGTAGAGAGGCGAAGTAGTTGTTGAGGGCAAGAGAAATCATGACCAATGTGCCGGCGATATCGAGGAAGAAGGAGCTCACCAGCGATGAAAATGGCAGGAAGAAGATCGTGGCCATCGAAACGGGAATGGCAAGAATACCAAGAATGGGGACGATGATGATATTGGCAAAGAGGGCGACAACGGAGAGTCTGTTGAAATAGAAGGCAATCAGCGGCATCGTCCCCACCATGGCGCTCAGGGAAACGATAACGAACAGGGCGGCAGCGTACATGGCATGTCTTGAAATGTCAGGCAGGCTGAGACGGATCATCGGCGCGGGTTTGGGAATAATCGCCGTCAGCCGGGGTGTAATGATGAGGATTGCCAGCACTGCCGCAAAGGAAAGCTGGAAGGACACATCGAAAAGGGCCGGTGCATAAACAATGAGGATGATCAGGGCGGCCATTGCCAGGGTGTTGAAGAGATCGCGAGTCTTGGAGATCAGCAGGGCGGCCATGAAGGCCAGAATCATCAGCGTAGCCCTGAGGACGGACATTCCGGCGCCGGCGATAAATGTGTAGATGATTACCGGCGGCATGGCAAAAAGAACTGAAAGCTTATACAGATCAAAGCGGAGCAGCAGGTAAGGGAATCTCCTGATTATCCAGCGGGCCGGATAAATGGAGAAGAAGGCGATCAGGCCCATATTGAATCCCGAGATGGCGATAATATGCGATATTCCCGTCTTGCTGAAGGAATCCCTGAGCTCCCGGGGGATTTGTTGCTGATCGCCCAAGATGCAGGCCTTGATTATCTCTTTTTCCGGGGCTGGGGCGTTCATGTCGATAAAGGTGCGGATAGTGGCGCGAAAGCCTTCCAGTTTCTGCCGGACGGGATTTCCATACCCCTTCCGGATTATGATGATCCGGGAGTCGTCGGCAACGGAGCCACGGAGAAGAATGCCTTGAAATCTAAGGTAGCGTTCGTAGTTAAATCCACCGGGATTTTGAAAGTTTCTTACTTTGCGCAGACGCGTCCGGACGCGGACGACATCACCGTAATCAAATGATTTAGTACCACGAAAGCTTAACATTATTTTCCCATGTACAGGGAAGTAGTCTCCCTTGCTGTCTGTCAGATGATGGGCTGAAATTATCAAGTCCGTCTTTTCCGGGAAAAGCAGCGGCGACTCGACGATTATCCCTTCTACGGTCACCGGATCAGTGCGGAGGTGCGCAACGATATGGCCATTTCCCGGCTGCTGATAAAGATAGACATTCATCTGAAGCCAGCCGTAAAGAAACAGGGCGCAGCAGAGGCAAAACAGCCCGGCATTAATCCGTCCTTGCCGGCAAGACCAGAGCATGAGGATTAGTGAGGCAAGGAGGGCCGAAAGGAGATAGTTATCAGGCGTCACGAAGAGAGAGGAGCATACAATCCCGGCCATGAGCGATAATAGCGGAGCGATGAGGGGACGGGCCATGTTCCTTCCTGAAAAGAAGTTTTACTTGCATATGCCGCAAAAAACATTATGATGCAAGCCATTGTCCAAAACATTATCATACCGGCGGAAGGAGGGTATTTACATGCATGAACAGAAGCCCTGGTTAAAATATTATGGTGATGTGCCCGCCTCCCTCGCCTATCCCCGTGTCACTATGTATGAGGCTTTGGCGCAGACAGCGAAAAGATGTCCAGAGGCAATCGCCTATGATTTCATGGGATATACATCGACTTATAAGCGCTTCCTCGCCGACATCGGTCAATGCGCCAATGCCCTGACGGCATTGGGTCTTAAGAAGGGAGATCGGATAACCATCTCCATGCCCACCACCCCCCAGGGTATCATCTGTTTTTACGGGGCGAACAAGATCGGCGCCGTTGCCAGCATGATCCATCCCCTCTCCACGGCGAAGGAAATAGCCTTTTACCTGAATGTCAGCAAGAGCCGCTTTGCCCTGACCATCGACGCCTTCTATGGAAAGTTCCGGGAGATCATGGACGAAACCTCTGTCGATGTCCTGATCCTAACCAAGATATCCGACTATCTCGATTTTGTTAAAAAAATCGGTTTCTACCTGACCAAGGGAAGAAAAATACCCCCCGTACCGTCCGACCCCAAGGTCCGCTGGTGGAAGGATCTTATGGCAGGAAATTATCCGGCCACACCGGAAGTTGTTATGGACACGGATGATCTTGCCGTTATTCTTTACAGCGGCGGAACGACGGGGACGCCTAAGGGCATCATGCTGTCCAACATGAATTTTATCAGTGAAGGCATGCAGGTATCGGCCTGGGGAGGGCTCTCGGAAAATGACGCCATCCTCGCCATCCTTCCCATATTCCACGGTTTCGGTCTGGGCGTTTGCGTCAACGCCGCCTTCATGGGTGGTGGCAAGAGTATCCTCGTCCCGCAATTTACGCCGGAAATTGTCGCCAAATTGATCAATTCCAAGCGCCCCTCTATTGTGGTGGGCGTCCCGACGCTGTTTGAGGCGTTAACCAGGGACCCGGTTTTCCAGAACACCGATTTGAGTTGTCTGAAAGCGACTTTCAGCGGCGCCGATACCCTGCCGAGGCCGGTGAAGGAACGCTTTGAAGAGGTAGTGCAAAAACGGGGAGGAAAGGTGAAACTTCTCGAAGGATACGGTTTGACCGAGGCGGTGACGGCGATCATGGCCACGCCTTTGCAGGAATATCGGGAAGGTAGCGTCGGCATCCCCTTTCCGGACATGCTGGCGAAGATCGTCAAGACGGGGACCATTGATGAGGTCCCCGCGGGAGAAGAGGGAGAGCTATGTATCCACGGCCCGGCAGTGATGCTGGGCTACCTCGATCAACTGGAAGAGACTGCTCAGACCCTGAAGACACACGACGACAACCGGATCTGGCTCCACACAGGAGATATCGCTGCGATGGATCCGGATGGGTTCTTCTACTTCAAGCTCCGCCTGAAGAGAATGATCAAGTCCTCGGGGATGAATGTCTATCCCGCCCAGGTCGAAGACATCCTCTATAAGCATCCGGATGTGAAGGACGCCTGTGTAATCGGTGTACCCGACGAGGCCCAGGTGCAGAAAGTCAAGGCGTTTGTTGTCTTGAAGGATCCTGCCAAATCCGGCGCGGAAATGGAGCAGACCCTGATTAAGCATTGCCAGGACCATCTGATCAAATGGAGTTGCCCCCGGGAGATTGAATTCCGGCCGACCCTTCCCTGCACCCTGGTAGGGAAAATTGCGTTCAACACCCTGGAGCAGGAAGAGATTGCCAAACTGAAGGCCTGCGGCAAATTTGCAGGATAGTCAAACTTGAGGAGTTTTTGATGCAAGATATCTTTCGAGAAATGGCGGAAATTGTCCGCGATCCATTTGATTATGGATGGAAGTCAAAGACGCTTTCGGGAAGGAAGGTCGTTGGTTATGTCTGTACCTACGCACCGGAAGAAATAATTCTGGCGGCAGGGGCCCATCCCATGCGTTTGTTTGGAACGACGGGAAGCATCGAAAGGGCGGATGGTCATCTCCAATCCTACTGTTGTTCCCTGGTGAGGGGAGTTCTCGAAGAAGGTTTGAAGGGGGGAACGGATTTCCTGGATGGCATTGTTTTCCCCCATACCTGCGATTCCATTCAGCGCCTCTCCGATCTCTGGCGGATCAATGTGCCCCAGGGGTTTCATGTCGATGCCGTCCTGCCGGTAAAACTCGACACCCAAAGCGCCCGCCAATATATGATTGATGTCCTGCACCGCTTCAAGGCGGATCTGGAAAGGGAACTCGACTGTCCCATTACCGATGAGAATCTGAGCAAGGCCATCAGGTTGATGAATGAGATACGCAGACTCCTCCGCCTGATTTATGAGCTCCGGAGCAATCAACCCGGTCTTATGACGGGGGAAACCCTGTACACCATTGTCAAGGCAACCATGATCATGGACAGGATCCACTGCCGGGAAATCTTACAGGAACTCGTCGAGAAAATGGAGGCGGCAAAATCATCGCATACCTATGCCAAACGCCTGCTGATGGCAGGAGGTATCTGCAATCAGCCCCAAATACATGACCTGATCGAAGCGGCCGGGGGCGCCGTTGTCTGGGATGATTTCTGCACCGGGTCGAGATATTTTGAAACCCCGATTGCTACGGATAAAGACCCCATCTCGGCCATCGCCGACCGTTTTCTGAAGCGCGCCGTCTGTCCTGCGAAACACGCCGGACTGAGAAACCGGGCGGAAGATCTCATCCGCATTGCCCGGGAAAGGAAGGCAAAAGGCGTCATTTTCCTCTATCTGAAATTCTGCGATCCCCATGCCTTCGATTACCCTTATCTTAAGAATGCCCTGGATCAGGAAGGCATCCCCAGCCTGCTTCTGGAGGTGGAAGATCCCCTCCCGGCGGAAGGGCAATTACAGACACGATTCGAAGCATTTCTGGAAATGCTTTAAACAGGAGCGAGCCATGTCCGAGAATACTGTAGATGCTGTAAAGACCGAAAAAGACAAAAGAAAGATCAAAGCCGTAAAAAAAATGAAGGAGATCATGACCTTCTATTATATCGACGCCAAGACCGCTGCCGAAAACAACAAAAAGGTTGCCTGGATTACCAGCGGCGGCCCTGTTGAGCCGCTGATCGCCATGGACATCATCCCCGTGTATCCGGAAAATCACGGCGCCATGATCGGGGCCAGCAAGATGGGAGTCGATCTGTGCGAAAAGGCCGAGGCCATGGGATATGCAGGCGACTTGTGTTCCTACGCCCGTTCCGACATCTCCTGCGCGACGGTGAACGGCGGCCCGATCGGCGGCCTGCCCAAACCCGACATGCTGATCTGCGGCAATAACATCTGCGGGACCGTCCTTAAATGGTATGAAATCCAGGCCCGTTATTTCAATGTACCGTTGTTTATCTTCGATACCCCCTTCTGCCATACAGCGTTTTATGAAGAAATGCGCCGTTATGTCCGCTCACAAGTAGATGAGTATATTGAGTTTCTTGAGATAGCAACGGGAAGGAAGCTGGACAGGGGGCGGATGGAAGAGGTGGGGAGACTCTCCGTCGCCGGTCAGCGCATGTGGCAGGCCGTCCTCGATACCACCGTTAACAAGCCTGCCCCTATGAGCGCTTTCGACGCCTTTTTTCATCTGGCCCTGATCGTCACCCTGAGGGGGACCCAGACAGCGGTGGATTATTATCAGGAATTGCTGGATGAGATGAATGAGCGGGTAAAGGATGGCATCGGCGCCGTGCCTAAGGAACGCTATCGCCTCCTCTGGGACAATCTGCCCATCTGGTACCGGACAAAATGGCTCTCCGACAAATTTGCCGCCCATGACGCCTGCCTTGTTGCGGACACCTATACCTCAGCCTGGTGCGGCTCATTGCGCTACATGGATGAAAAAGATTTCCTGAATTCCATGGCCGAAGGATATACACGCATTTATCTCAACATCGGCGTCGATGAAATGGCCCGGTCCGTCTGCGACATGGTGGACAAATACGATGTGGATGGCCTCGTCATTCACTCCAACCGGAGCTGCAAGCCCTATTCTCTGGGCCAATACGATATCCAGCGCCTCGTGGAAGAGAATAAGGGCATCCCCTCGTTATTAATCGAGGCGGACATGTGCGATGAACGGATGTTTTCGGAAAGCCAGATCGAGACCCGCATCGATGCCTTCATCGAGATGCTCAAACACAGAAGCCGGCGGTAATGCTGTCACATGTTAACTATTACATGAGATAGTCGCGGCTCCAGGTATGGCCACTAAATTCCCCTCCCATGAAGCACGACCAAAAATGATCCCCCGCCCCTGAAGCAAGGCCAAAAAAATCCCCTCCGATGAAGCAAGGCCAAAAAAATCCCCCTCCCCTTCAAGGGGAGGGCAGGGGTGGGGATGGGGTTCCAGATCTCAGGACTTTACATAACCGCAGAAAAATGGTTCGCAAGCAGTGAATCAAATGTTTTTCGCCGGTCCGTGATTTAATTTAAGATCAGGTAATCACTCATAATTATATGTATACCAACGAGAAGCGAAAAAGATTTTTGAGCTGCGGCGAAGCCATTTTTCAAAGGTCTCGATCTGAGATCAACTGGATCTCATAGGGTTTTATTTAATGTCAAGGGTGCTCGCCATCAGGTCGCCGATCGTTTTACTGAACCGGGATGGATTGTCGAGCTTGCCCCCCGCCGATATGACCGCCATATCAAACAATAAGTCGCTGTAATCCTTCAGGACGGATGAATCTTTATCGCTCTCGTAGATCGCCTTGATCTTGGCGAGGAGGGGGTGATCCATGTTCAGTTCGAGGACCCGCTTGACTTGAGGAGTTTCCTGGCCGGTGGCCCTGAGAACCTTTTCCATGTAAGGGCTCATGTCGTTGGGGTCGCCGGAAAGACAGGCGATGGAGTCTTTCAGATGGGTAGACGGCTTGACCTCTTTAACCTTCTCATCCAAAGACGTCTTTATGAAGTCGAAAAGGGCATGATATTCGTCTTTTCTCTTATCATCGATCTTTTCGAAATCAAGGTCTCCCTTTTCGGCGCTTTTGAAGGTCTTTTTCTCGTACTCATGGAGGTCCCGCAAGACCCATTCGTCCATAGGGTCGGTCATGAGGAGCACTTCAAAGTTCTTGTCCTTTAACCTTTCCAGGTGCGGGCTGTTGAGCAGGGCTGATAGATTTTCTCCGGTGATGTAGTAAATGGCATCCTGATCAGGCTGCATGCGGTTGACATAATCTTTCAGAGAACTAAAGGCGCCGTCAGATTTGGTTGTCTTATAGCGGAGGAGATCGGCGATTTTGCCACGATTATCGAAATCAATGGAGATCCCCGCCTTGAATATGGAACCGAATTCCTTGAAGAATATCTCATACTTGTCTTTGTCAAGCTCTTCCAAAAGACTTAAGATTTTTTTCACCAGGTTTTTCCGGATATTCTTCACGAGGGCGTCCTGCTGGAGGATCTCGCGGCTGACGTTCAGATTGAGATCAGGGGCATCGACAACTCCCTTGATAAAGGCGAGATAGGGAGGCATCAGTTCCTTGCAGTTTTCCATGATGAAGACACGCTTGCTATAGAGCTGAATCCCGTGTTTCTGTTCGCTCTGGAACAGATCGAAAGGCGGCCGGGAGGGGATATACAGCAAGGCGCTGTACTCGGTCGTCCCTTCCAGCTTTACGTGAAGGTGAGTAAGGGGCTCATTCCAGTCATGGGCGATGTGGCGGTAAAACTCATTGTATTCCTCTTCTGAAACTTCCTTCTTGTCTTTCGTCCAGATTGCCTTCATGGAATTGAGCGTTTCTTCCCGGACAATCTTTGTTGTCTTGTTTCCCTCCGGTTTCCCGTCTTTATCGAGGACCGGCTCTGTTTTTTCAACGTCCATGAGAATGGGATAAGCCACAAAATCGGAGTGTTTCTTGATGATATTGCGGATCGTCCATTCATCGGTAAAGTCCTGTTCATCTTTTTCTGTCTTTTTAAGTGATAAAATCACCGTTGTGCCCCTGGTCTCCTTGTCTATCTCCTCGACGGTGTACGACCCGTCTCCCGTTGATTCCCACTTAGTCCCCTTATCGCTTCCGGCAGCTTTTGTGATCAGCGTTACCCGATTGGCGACAATGAAGGCGCTGTAAAAACCGACCCCGAACTGGCCGATCAATTCCGGCGTCAGCATGTCCGGCTTGTTTAAAGCCGATGCCGCTTCGAGGAAACCGGCGGTCCCGCTCTTGGCGATGGTGCCGATATTTTCCACCACCTCATCGTAGGTCATGCCGATTCCGTTATCCGATATTTCGAGGGTTCTTTTCTTTTTATCGGGAACAATCTTTATTTTTAACTCCCTTTCCCCACCCATAATGTCAGCTTGAGTCTGGGCCTTGAATCTCAGTTTGTCGATGGCATCCGAGGCATTCGAGATCAATTCCCGCAAAAATATCTCCCGGTGGGAATATAAAGAGTTGATGATAATGCCCATGAGCTGCTGGACTTCTGTTTTGAATTGATGAGTTTCCTTCCTTGCTTCCATGATTGGCTCCTTTGCTAATGCTTTTAGATAAATAAATTCTTTAAACCCTCGTCAATGGACGGTACCTGATCCGGTGCGGCTGATTTGCCTCCACACCGAGGCGCGCTTTTCTGTCTTCTTCATATTCCGAGTAGTTGCCGTCAAACAGGACAACCCGGCTGTCTCCTTCAAAGGCCAGGATGTGGGTGGCGATGCGATCGAGGAACCAGCGGTCATGGCTGATGACAATGGCGCAACCGGCAAAATTCTCGATGGCTTCTTCGAGGGCCCGCATGGTATTGACGTCGAGGTCGTTGGTCGGTTCATCGAGGAGCAGGACATTGGCCCCTTCCTTGAGCATGCAGGCCAGATGCACCCGGTTGCGCTCACCCCCGGACATGAACCCGATTTTTTTCTGCTGGTCAGAGCCGGAGAAGTTGAACCTCGCCACATAGGCCCGGGAATTTATTTGCCTGCCTCCCAGTTGGACAATGTCCTGACCGCCCGAGATAATCTCCCAGATGGTTTTGTCGGGATCGAGAGAGTCGCGGTTTTGGTCAACATAGGCGATTTTTACCGTGTCGCCAATTCGGATCGTACCCGAATCAGGTGTTTCCTGACCGGTGACCATCCGGAAGAGGGTGGTCTTGCCGGCGCCGTTCGGTCCGATGACGCCGACGATTCCCCCCGGCGGGATGGAGAATGACATGTCTGCCATGAGGAGTTGGTCGCCGTATCCTTTGTTGAGGTTTTCCGCTTCCATGACTACCTTCCCCAGGCGAGGTCCCGGCGGGATATATATTTCGAGTTCCCGGTCCTGTTTTTCCACTTCCTGCCCCAACAGCGTCTCATAAGAAGTGATCCGGGCCTTCGCCTTGGCGTGTCTGCCTTTCGGCGACATCCTGATCCATTCCAATTCCCGCTCCAGGGTTTTCTGCCGCTGGGACTCCGTCTTTTCCTCCGTCCTCAGGCGGTTCTGTTTCTGCTCCAGCCAGGAAGAGTAGTTGCCCTTCCAGGGGATGCCGACGCCCCGGTCCAGTTCCAGGATCCAGCCGGCTACATTATCGAGAAAATAGCGATCGTGGGTTACGGCAATTATGGTTCCGGCGTATCTTTGCAGGTGATGCTCCAGCCAGGCGACCGTCTCGGCATCGAGATGGTTCGTCGGTTCATCGAGAAGGAGGATGTCCGGTTTCTGCAAGAGGAGGCGGCACAGGGCGACCCGCCTTTTTTCTCCTCCCGACAGGATCTTGACGGAGGTTTCTCCAGGAGGACAGCGCAGGGCGTCCATCGCCATCTCCAGACGGGAGTCGAGCTCCCAGGCGTCAAGGTTGTCGAGCTTCTCCTGGACCGTTCCCTGGCGCTCGATCAGTGCATTCATCTCATCGTCCGTCATGGGTTCGGCAAATTTTTCGTTGATTCGGTTGTACTCGTCAAGGAGGGCAACAACATCTTTCACGCCCTCTTCGACAATCTCCCTTACGGTTTTCGACCCGTCAAGAACCGGTTCCTGTTCAAGAAAGCCGACGGTAAGCCCGGGGGAGATGATGGTTTTCCCGTTAAAGTCCTTATCCACACCGGCCAGGATGCGCAGGAGCGAGCTCTTGCCCGAACCGTTGAGGCCCAGGACGCCGATCTTGGCCCCGTAAAAATAGGAAAGGGAAATGTCCTTAAGGATGGCCCGCTTGTCGTAAAATTTACTTACCCCGATCATGGAGTAGATGATCTTGTTTGCTTCTGTAGCCATGTATTTATGCCTCTCTCTAAGTTGTTATGATTATTGAACTATGTAAAATATGATTCTATCTTTTTACCCCATCCCCACCCTGACCCTCCCCTTGAAGGGGAGGGAATTCATGAGGTACTCCTCTTGAAAGGGAGGGAAATCGTGAGATCCTCCTCTTCAGGGGGAGGAACTCGTGAGTTCGACTATTCAAGAGAATGGGTGCCATCAAGGGATGATGGCTATTCTTGTTAATCTACATCGTCTGGCTCTGGATAGCGGTGATGACGACGGTATTGAAGATATCCCCGACCGTGCATCCCCGGCTCAGATCGTTTACCGGTTTATTCAATCCCTGGAGCATGGGTCCGATCGCCACGGCCCCCGTTTCCCGCTGGACGGCCTTATAGGTATTGTTTCCCGTATTCAGATCGGGGAAGATAAGAACGCTGGCCTGCCCCGCCACATCAGAACCGGGCATCTTTTGAGCACCCACGGCAGGGTCCACGGCGGCGTCATACTGAATGGGGCCGGCAATCTTCAGGTCCGGACGGCGCTGTTTGACGAGTTCTGTCGCCTTGCGCACCTTTTCCACATCGTCGCCCACCCCTGATGTCCCGGAGGAATAAGAGAGCATGGCTATTTTGGGTTCAATGCCGAAAAAAGACGCGCTTTCCGCCGATGAGATGGCAATGTCGGCAAGATTTTCGGAAGTGGGATCGGGATTGACGGCGCAATCTCCGAAGACACATACCCGGTCCGGCATGCACATAAAGAAGACAGACGATACAATCTCAATCCCTGGTTTGGTTTTTACGAACTGGAGAGCCGGGATGATGGTATGCTGGGTAGTGTTGATTGCTCCCGAAACCATCCCGTCGGCCTTGCCTTTATACACCATCATCGTCCCGAAATAGGAGCCGTCGGTCATAAGGTCCCGGGCCATTTCCGGGGACACATTTTTTCCCTTCCGAAGTTCATAGAGGGTGTCCACAAATTCCGGATATAATTCCGAATCATTTGGTTGGAAAATATGCACATTGTCGGCGGTAAGGCGTATGCCAAGACGTTTTGCCGCTGATAAAATTTCATTCCTGTCGCCAAAAATTGTAAGTTCAACGATGTCCTGCTCGATAAGGCGGGCGGCGGCCGTCAGCACCCGGTCGTCATTTCCTTCCGGAAGAACGATATGGCGTTTCTGGCGACGCGCCCTTTTAACGATTTCATACTGGAACATGTGAGGCGTCATTCCTATGTGTTTGAAGGCTGTCAGCCGCTGTCCCAAGGCTTTAAGATCAACGTGTTCCTCGAAAGTACGGATAGCGAGTTCGACCTTGCGGGTATTATCGGCATATAGTTCAGAGCGGACAGAACCGACCCGATTGGCCGTGTCATATGTTCCCGAGGGAACGACGCTGATGGGGGCCACCGTTTGCAAACCTTCAATCAGCCTGGAGACGGTGGGCTCCGGTTCAAAGCCGCCTGTCAGCATGATACCTGACAGGCGCGGATAATTCCTTGAGAGGTTGGCCTGAAGCGCCCCGATGATGATGTCCGAGCGATCTCCGGGGGTAACGATCAGGGTATTGTCTTTGAGGTAATCAAGAAAGTGGTGCAACTGCATGGCCCCGACGATGGTATGATCCACGGGGTTGTCGTGCCGGTCGATTCCGAACAGGGCTTTGGCTCCCAGGTTTTCGTGGACTTCTCTAAAGGTTGGGCTGTTGAGCTTGGTTGTTTCAGGTATGACGGACAGGATCGTTGATTGGGGCAAGTAGCGACGGATAGCAGACGTCAATTCCTGGAGCTGGTTCGCTCGTGCCCGGTTGATCATGACGGCCACCACCTCAACATTACCCTTTTTAAAGCCTTCGTAGGCAGCAAGGGTAAATTTGGCAACTTCCTCAACAGTTTTATTTTCTCCGGAGACGACCATAATGAGGGGAATACCGAGATTCTTCGGGATGAGGATATTGGCGTCAAACTCAAAAATGGAGCTTTTTCCGGCGTAATCGGTACCCTCGACGATAGTAAAATCATATGTATCTTCAATCTGTTTGTATTTTTCTATCAAGGCGTCAATAACGACCACATCGGACTTGGCGGCCAAGTTATCGGCAAGCTCACTTCCTGAAAATCCATAAGCCTCCTCATAAGACATGGACATATTGAAACGCTTCAAGATCAACTGGATGTGGGGATCCTTTTCTTGCGTGCCGTCTTCCTTCGCGCCGTTGAGCGTTATAATGGGTTTGAAGTAGCCAACATTGGGCAGATGGTTAAGAATCGCTTCCATCATACCCAGTACGATGAGGGATTTACCGCTGTGTTCCTCGACTGCTGCGATATAAACGCCTTTAGTCATGTTCTCATCCCCTGGTAGCATAAATGATTTTTCCCGGACTGGGCTTAGTTGCGGAAAATAGGTGAAAATGAACAAGTTGTAAAGAGAAAAATGTGTTCACCCCAACCCTTACCATCAAGGGGGAGGGAGTTTTTTTTAACTATGAGAAAAGGCATTTCTGGACTTTTTGAAAAGCTGTTAATGTTCATTCCAATTGAAGTTGCTTCTCAGGAACAAAGTATGATAGGAAAAGTGAAAAATAAATACCCTCAAATATTGATGCCCACGCAAAAAGTCCAATTCCGTCATTTCGAGGACCAAAGCGACGTGAAATGTTTAATTATTTTGAGATTTCTCGCCGCCGTCTAAATGACAGGACAAGTGATTTCTGTCTTTGCGAGTCCGTTAATTATTTACTCAAAGTGGGAGAAAGCTAAAGGAAATACAGGTTGCAGAAACAGAACATAAGAAATATCGCTATTATCTCCCATGTCGATCACGGCAAGACGACCCTTGTGGACGGCATGATGAAACAAACCGGAACCTTTCGGGAGCATCAGGTTGTAGAGGAGAGGGTGATGGATTCACTCGATCTCGAACGGGAACGGGGAATCACGATCATGGCCAAGAATACCGCCATCCGTCATGGAGAGGTTAAGATCAATATTGTTGACACACCGGGGCATGCTGATTTTGGCGGTGAAGTCGAGCGGAGTCTCAATATGGTGGATGGAGCCATCCTCCTCGTCGATGCGAGCGAAGGACCGTTGCCCCAGACCCGTTTCGTTCTCAAGAAGGCACTGGCCAAAAAAATACCGGTCATCCTCGTCATCAACAAGATCGATCGCAGCGATGCGAGAATTGATGAAGTAATCAATGAGGTCTATGACCTGTTCATTGATCTGGACGCGACGGAGGAGCAGATTGAATTTCCCATCCTGTTCACCCAGGCCAAGCGGGGGGTGGCCCATCGCCGGCTTGGTGATGAATCGACGGACCTGCAACCGCTGTTCGAGACCATCGTGACGACAATACCCGGTCCCGAAGGGAACGATCTGGCGCCGCCCCAGTTTCTGCTGACGACCCTCGACTACGACCCCTATGTCGGCCAGATTGCGGTTGGTCGACTGATGAACGGCATCCTGGAGATGAACCGTTCTTACACCCTATGTGGTGAAAAGGCATTGACGCCGGGAATAAAATTCTCCGCCCTCTACACCTTTGTGGGCATGAAGCGTGTTGCCGTCGACCGGGTTGAAGCTGGCGACATCCTTGCCTTTGCCGGTGTGGCAAACATCAATATCGGAGATACGGTGTCCGCCCTTGAAGATCCCCAACCCCTGCCGAGGATCAAGGTGGATGAGCCCACCGTTTCAATGATCTTCTATGTAAACAACGGCCCTCTTGCCGGTCGAGAAGGAAAATATCTTACCTCCCGCCATATCCGTGAGCGCCTTGAGCGTGAAACCCTTCGCAATGTTGCCCTTCAGGTTAAAGCGACTGATAGGGCCGATGCCTTTGAAGTATGCGGCAGGGGAGAACTGCAGATGGCGATTCTAATTGAAACTATGCGTCGGGAAGATTACGAATTCATGGTTTCCAGACCCCAGGTTATTACTAAAGATGAGGATGGCCGTGTCCTCGAACCGGTGGAACGGCTTTTCCTTGATATTCCAGAGGAATACGTCGGGGTGCTGACGGAGAAACTCTCCGGCAGGAAGGGAAGGATGGCTAACCTCGTTAACAAGGGTAGCGGCCGCGTTAATATGACTTTTCTTATTCCCGCCCGCGGTCTTATCGGTTTTCGCAGCCACTTTCTGACCGATACGAAGGGATCAGGGGTAATGAATACCCTTTTCGAAGGCTATGAACCATGGTTTGGCCAGATCCCGCAGCGGCAAACCGGCGCTCTCGTAGCTGATCGTGCGGGCCGGATTACCGCCTATGCCTGCCATGCGATGTCTGACCGGGGAGAGCTTGTCGTCTCACCGGGGACAGAGGTTTACGGCGGCATGATTGTCGGGGAGCGCAACCGCTCCACCGATCTGAACGTTAATATCGTCAAGGAGAAAAAGCTCACTAACATGCGGAGTTCCACCTCGGACGCAACGGTGATTCTCCGTCCTCCGCGGCTGATGTCTCTCGATCAGTGCATCGAATTCATTGCCGAGGATGAGGTAGTCGAGATAACCCCCGGCAGTATCCGCCTCCGAAAAAAGGAACTGGATGCCCAACTTCGCATGGCCCGCTACCGCGAGGAGAAATGGGCCTGATACGACTCGATTAATGCCCACCCGATGGAGGATATCGTTGTCTTGAATATCATCAAAATGGCACTCCATATCAAGTGTGTGAATAAGGTCCAGAAGATGCCATGAAAACCGACCCTGTTCCGAAGGAGTTCGTCAAGTCGGAATCTGGAAACCCCAGGATAAACCCCTCGTGTACCCGCCGCCAGACCCTGATCTGGGGAGGGTCTTCGATCATCGGATTGTCCGCCCTGGGAACGGTGTTGGCCCAGGGAACGGAACATCCGCTGATTATTATGGAGAAGGCCCAGGGTATGATTATTGCCGATCCAGTGCTATGTGTCGGCTGTGGTCGCTGCGAATTGGCCTGTACGGAATTCAATGACGGTAAAGCGGCGCCAACGCTCTCACGGATCAAGATTGACCGTAATCTGAATTTTGGTCCGGAGGGCGTCACATCTTGGCGTGCCGGTCACGGCATTATGGGGGATGGACTCATCATACAGGACCTCTGTAAACAATGCCCCCATCCTGTGCCCTGTGCCAACATCTGCCCCGAAAACGCGATTGTTTTATCACCCGCAAATAACGCCCGCATAGTCGATCCGGGAAAGTGCACGGGCTGCAAAATATGTCTGCAGGCCTGCCCCTGGGAGATGATCTCCTACGATCCGGATAGCCGGAAGGCGACCAAGTGCCATCTCTGCGCGGGTAAACCGAAATGCGTGGAGGCATGCCCGTCCGGGTCCTTGAGTTATGTATCCTGGTATGATTTGACCGGCAGGATACCCCCGCGCAATCTGAGCACGGCCATGCTGCCCCCGCAACGCTCGCTGAGCTGCCAGGAATGCCACTTGCCCGGCCAGGAACAGAACGTAAGAGAGACCGGGGCGATGATCCGCAGATTGTTTGGAGGCGGTCGACCCGTTGTTGCGGGGGGGATCGGTTTCAAATGGATCGACATGGTCGGCGTTATTCTTATACCCTTGGCGGTGGGATCCGTACTGGTCCATGCAGTCCTACGAAAGGTATGGAAACGATGAATGGCAACTATCTTCACCCCTTGCCATTGAGGATATGGCATTGGCTGAACGCCTTTATTGTGATCATGCTCCTGGCAACCGGACTGTATCTGCGACTGAAGGGCATCGCAGCCCTTAAACCTCATGATCCGGTGCTGCTGTTGCATAAGGGGATGGGTCTGGCGATGATTATCGCAACCCTCCTCTGGTATATCTACAACATATCGAACGGTAATCTGCGTCACCACTACGGGATCAAAAGCAAAGATCTCCAGGGCGTATTCGTTCAGGCAAGATTTTACCTTTATTCCATCTTTTCCGGGGGAGAAAACCCTTTTAAGGCATCCGCCGCCGATAAGTACAATCCCCTGCAAAAGATCGCCTATGATGCCATTATGTTTATTTTCCTCCCCGCCCAGGCACTCACGGGGCTGCTCTTCATGGATATTCCCCCCTTGCGGCATTATCTCCTGTCGATCGGCCTGATCGGGATCTTGGGCGCTTTACATGTGATTTTCTCCTATTTATTAGTCATTTACCTTATCGTTCATCTCTACATGGCCACCCTGGGGGAGACGGTTTTTTCCCATACGAAGGCGATGATCACCGGTTATGAAGAACAGGGCAGGGGGATGAAAGAAGAAGAGGCCAATACGATATGAAAAGGAAATGGAAATGAGCGGATATGGAGGGTGGGCCGGCAAGGTCCTGCGGATCGATTTGTCCACTGGCAGGATCTGGACGGAGGACACGGTAGAGCAGTATAAAGATTATCTGGGCGGAACGGGAATCGGCTACAAGGTGATGTGGGATGAGGTCCCGGTGGGGACAAAACCCTACGATCCCGAAAACAGGATCATCTTTGCCGTGGGACCCCTGGCGGGAACGGGGGCGCCTTGCAACGGCCGGACGGCCATCACGACCCTCTGGCCCACCTGCTGGCCCGTACCGCTTGTCGCATCTGGCCATATGGGCGGTCAGTTTGCCGCCAAACTCAAATATGCCGGCTACGACGCCGTCGTCATTCAAGGAAAGGCGTTACGTCCCGTATGGCTCATGATCGCGGATCAAAAAGTCGAGATCCACGACGCCCGCCGGATCTGGGGGCAGGGCATTCGTGGGGCGACGGCGGCCATCACCGAGATCATGGGCCTCGATGCCGTGATCGCCGCGATCGGTCCGGCGGGGGAAAACCTGGTGCCCATGTCCGTTGTGATAAGCTCCGTTTCCCACTCCGCCGGCGGCATCGGCTCGGTGATGGGGTCGAAGAACTTCAAGGCCATCGGTGTCCGGGGCACCGGCAGCATTCGGATCGCCGGCAAGAGGGAGGACTGGGAAAAGCTGATCAACTATCACCTCTCCCTTTTGGGTGCGAACAATCAGCATGTCGTTCCCAACTCCCCCCAACCCTGGGCGGAGTTCTACGATCCGGCAACACGTTGGAATGCCTCCCGGGGAAGGCGTTGGGGCGCCGCCGGCCATCTCGTGGACACGGGGACCTGCGCCCCCCACGAGACGAACCGGATTGCCTACCGGTCGAATATGGCCGCCTTTTTCCTGGGTGACAATGCCTGGCAGCACACCGTCAGGGGCAGCGGTTGCACGAGTTGCCCCATCCGCTGTCACACAATACTGAAAGTCCCCACCGTTGCCGCAAAATACGGTATCCCCACCGTGGGGCAGAATACCTGTGTGGGTTTCCTCTTCGGCCGTTCTTTTTTCAAGGAATTTAGCGACGGTCCGAAGGGAATGACCGCCCTTGAGGCCTGCATGGTCGGCATGCACCTGTCCGACGATCTGGGCATCTGGTGCAATTATATGCAACTGCAGCGCGATTTCATGAAACTCTACTACGACGGGGTAATTGAAAAAAAACTGGGCAGCCGGGAGTTCAATAGTTATTCCTGGAGTAAATATGAACAGGGAGACCCCGCCTTCCTGTTTGAACTATTACCCCGAATAGCCGGGAAAGAGGGAGAACTGGGCACGGTCCTGGGCCTGGGCACGGGCTACATGCTGGAACGCTGGGGCCTCTCCGAGGAAGAGTGGGGGAAAGACAAGGACCTCTCCTACTGGAAGATGGGCCATCCCAAACACCACGGATCGGAGGAGGCGGGGCAATGCGGTCTGCTCATCAATCTGATGTACAACCGCGATGCCCAGTGCCACTCCCATACCAACTTCCTCCGGAACGGCCTGCCCCTGCCGGTCCAGAAAAAACTGGCCGCCGAGCTCTGGGGGGCGCCCGAAGCCGTCGACGGCCTGGGTGACTATCAGCCCATGCACCCCGCCAAGTCGCGGATGGCCAAGTGGTCGCTCCTCCGCAAGGAACTCCATGATTCGCTCTCCCTGTGCAACTGGATGGGACCCTGGGTGGCCTCGCCGCTCCGGGAGCGTGGCTATCGGGGCGATGACTCCATAGAATCGATGCTCTACAGGCTGGCGACGGGGGACGACAAGAACCGGATGGAATTGGACAAGGTCGGGGAACGGATCTTTCTCCTCCACCGGGCGCTGACGATCCGCGGCATGGGAACGAAGGAGATGCGGGACCGTCATGACCGGATTCCCGCCTGGGTATTTGCGGACAAGGCGGGAAAAGCCCCCTTCACAAAAGGCACCACCCGTCTGGACAGAGATGACGTCCAGGTGGCCCTGGATATGTTCTACGACGAGCTGGGCTGGGACAGGGCAACCGGGGCTCCGACCCACGAAACTTATCGGAAATTCGGACTTGATGACGTCGCGTCGTCACTGGCCAAAAACAACCTGCTGCCGCCATGAAAAGGCAGGCAACCTTGGCTGGGGCAGACAATAAATACAGGTCATACTTGGTGATGCCATGGTGAGGACCAGGGAAACGGTGGCGGAATCTGTAGCGGCGCTGATCCGGAAAAGGAGCGCCGCCGGAGAGCTCATTTCCGCCACCGAAATCGCGGATTCATGGCAGGATGAATACCTGGCGTCGAGCCCGGATAAAGAAGGGAGCGGTGAAGACATGGAGGGAATTCTCACCCGGCTGGTGCACGAAAACAAGGATCTGCATAAGCTTTCCAGTGCTGGGTCCCCCTGTTTTTACTCCGATCTACATATGACCGCAGCTTATGCGCAGATCGCTCTTTATAAGCAGGAAGGCCCCCTGCAGCTCATTGCGGAAACCGTCCGCTTAAACTCCTCGGAATATCAGCGGCCCGTAGCGCTGGATATTTTTACTCAGCCGCCATTCAACTTGGAATATGATCAGATTTGCGACTGCCTGTCGATAATGACCACCATGGCGGGTTATGGTGATATCGTCACAACTTCATCTTCGGCATCAAAAATCTATCTTTATTCCACGGTTCACCTGGATGGGGAACATGCTGCTATGCTTGCCGAATGGATCGATGTCGGTCAAGCCCATAATCCCTGAAACATCGCTAAGACTGATGCTGCATTTCCAAACTTCTGTCAGATATTGTCAAACCGCTTTCCGCCGAAGCATCTATAGCTCTTTTCCGCAAGGCCTCGCAAATTAACTCCTTGCTCTGTCCTGTTATACATAGTTCCGATGCTGGATGGATTCTATATATCCAACCGCGCCGGATGATATCTGGGCGGCATTGGCCTCGTCCGTATCCAGATGCATGTCCATGCGGAAACTTGGATTGACGCGGGTCAGAACATCGCCAAAAATCAATTCCCGGACACCCTTGACTTTGATCATGACCACGTCTTTATCACGCAACCCCAGGCTCAGGGCCTCTTCGGGTGACATGTGGATGTGGCGCTTGGCGCAGATCACCCCTTTGTCCAGAACAACCCTGCCGATATCGCCTTCAATTGTAACGCCGGGGGTACCCTCAATATCTCCGGAGTCACGGATAGGAGCGTCAATTCCCAGGCGGAATTGTTCGGTCCGGGCAATTTCCACCTGCGATTCCTTACGAAGGGGTCCAAGGATGCGCACCTTTTCTATGCGACCCTTGGGACCGATAAGATTCACTGCTTCCGCCGCCGCATACTGACCTGGCTGGCTCAACTCCGAACGGGGCGTCAGGGTCCGTCCGACGCCGAAAATAGCCTCGAAATGCTCCTGGCATAAATGGACGTGATGGGCGGAAGTGCTGAGCGGAATTGCCCTGGATCGGAATCTTTCCATTTCGTTAACCGGAATGGAACGACCCAGGGAATGAATGGTTTCCCTGGCAATCATCCTTTCTTCATCGGCGGGAACGACGAGGATGCGTATTTTGGCATCGGCAACTGATATGTCGGCGGTTTGGCCGCGCATGGCCACGGTTTTACGGTTAATCTCGTCGGATACGGCAATTCCGAAAACCTCCAGCCCCTGACAGATGCGGGCACGAATTTCGGGGGAGTTCTCACCGATGCCGCCGGTAAAAATCAAGACGTCCAGGCCGCCGAGGGCCGCAATATATGATCCGATATATTTCTTGACCCGGTAGCAGAAGATGCTTATGGCCATTTTACAGCGCATGTCTCCGCCTTCCGCTGCTTCCAGGACTTCCCTCATGTCGTTGCTCTTGCCGCTGAGTCCCTTGAGACCGCTGTCTTTATTAAGAATCTTGTCGATCTGTTCGAATGTCATTCCCCCATGGCGCATCAGGTGCAGGAGCGCCCCCGGGTCGACATCTCCGGCCCGGGTTCCCATCACCAGACCCTCGAGGGGCGTCATGCCCATGCTCGTATCTATGCTTAACCCGTGATCAATTGCGCAGACCGATGCGCCGCTTCCCAGATGACAGGAGATAATCTTCAAGTCGCCAACAGGTACTTTAAGGGCGGTAGCAGCGCTCAGGGATACAAAGCGGTGATTGGTGCCGTGAAATCCGAAACGGCGGATCTGCTCCTCTTCGCACAGATCGAAAGGAAGGGCGTATCGGAAGGCGGCCTCAGGCATATTGAGATGAAAGGCGGTGTCAAAGACCGCTACCTGGGGAACCTGAGGTAAAATATTCTTTAAAGTCTCAATGCCCTCCAGGTTGTAGGGATTGTGGAGGGGGGCGAGGGGAATGCACGCCCGGATGGCTTCCGTAACCTCTTCGTTAATGGGCATAGAACTGGAAAAACGCTTGCCGCCGTGGACGACCCGGTGGCCGACGGCGGAGATTTCGCTGACATTGCTTAAGGCCCCATACTCGGCATGGGTAAGCGCCTGCACCATTTCACGAAAAGCGTCGCTCACAGTAGCTATATGGTCGCCGGGCGCCGTCTGTTTTTGGCCTGATTTCTTGATGACATGGGATGCCTGGCCGGAGCCGATTTTTTCTACCAGGCCGTCCAGCAATGATTCCTTCTTGACCGTGTCGAAGAGGGAATATTTTAATGAGGAACTGCCACTGTTTACAACGAGGATTTTCATCGGTTCCGATACGGAGGAGAAGTTAAGATCGTAGGGATCCTTGTTTTCCCGATGGGCAAGGCGTCGTCGCTTTACCTCTTCCTGAAACTTTTCGTCGTCCAGAAGACGCTTGGTAATGACTTTGGTTACCTTCATTAGGGTCTTGGGATTCCGGGCAATAATCTGGGAGATCGTTTCTCTTGGAATCCTGATTACTTTGCTGTCCCGGGAAGAGGTCACATTGGCGCCGGCCGGCTCACCGGAAAGAATCGACATCTCGCCAAAGAAGGCGCCCCTTTCGAGGGAGGCGATCACCTGCTGGCTTCCCGTTTCGTCGGGAAGCGAAACGTCAACCTCTCCGTCGTATACAATCCAGAGATAACGTCCGATGTCCCCGATTTTGATGATTTTGTCGGCAGCGGGATAATCAATGCTTTGAGAGCTTGCCGCTAAAAAGGCGATATCCTCAACCCCCAGATCGGAGAAAATGTCGATGGATTTAAAAAATTCACCTAATTCCATGATAATACCTCCTGTCGGCTCATAAATGTTCCGTTGCAAATCGTTGTCAGTGGCGGGGAATCATCTATCTGATGAACTTGAAAAACTTAGTGTGGATTTTATTAAAAATCTCTTAAAGAGTCAATAAAATATCTCCACCATAGATTTGACCCTGTCTCTATGGACATGCATAACTCCTCCTCATGTTTCATGTTACCAATCTGAAAATACTTATGCTCTGTGAGGAGGATATGCTTTTGAGGCTTATGTGGTCAAGTGAAAAGAGATGATGATGTATGCGCTATAAAATCATGCCGGAAACGGCGCTGTTTAACCACATCCAGAAATTTTTCTTTGTCCAATTAGGAGGTCATCGAGAAACTTCTTCCTGAATTCCGCCGGCTCCAGGATGGTGACGTTCGGAAGCCACGATTTCAGTATGTGTTCAATTTCTTCATAACGGCCAACCCGAAAAATGATCAGCAGCGATCCGTCCGGCCGCTCCTCCCGGATTTCCTGAGTAGGAAACATTCGCCGCCGCTTGAAATAATCCGCACAGCTTTGATCCACGACAACCTTCACCTCGATGTTCTTATCTTCAGAAAACCAGATATTGGCGCTGCTCTCCAGTGTGTCATCGAGGCCTTCAGGAACACACTTGAAGCAGACCTTTGCCGGCTTGAAATCCATGATCCTGTCCAAGGCGTAGCGCTTCAGAATGCCAGATTTAATCTCCTTCCCAATCAAGTACCAGAAACCACTGAAATGGACGATCCGGTAAGGCTCAATCGTCACCTCATGGGAGACATGGGTTTCATACTGGAAACAGGCCTGCCTCTTCTCCCGGATGGCCTTCAGCATTCGGTTCAGAAGCTTGTGATCAAGGGCCACGGATTCATCGATCTTGATGAAGAGCGGTAAAGATGCGCTGGAATGATAGAGACGGCTGAAAATGTCATCTGCCGCCTTCTGGAAGGGTTGTCCCAACTGACTAACCATGTTCTTGATGGCCACGATCAGGGCCAGCTCGGCGTCATCAAAGAGCTCGAAATGCTTGAAGAGATTTTTATCCAATCGGTAAAATCCCAGACCGATATCCTGAAGTGGGAAGCCTGCCTCCTTCAGGAATGACAGGTCCCGCTGGATTGTTCTTTGGGTGGTGTTGAAGGTCTTGCCCAGGTTGTGGGAAGAAAGTTTATCCGTCTCCGTGAAGAGCTTTAGAATCTGCCCCAAACGGGACAGCCTCTTCAAGGGAAGACTTTGGTCATTCATCATTCAATCCTTCTGGTTTCTGAAAAATTCTTTTTGCCTGAGAACTTTCCACGACATGCGTTTGTCGTTGCTCCATTGAATTATCAGAAATTAGGCGTAGAATACAAATCATATTTAACAAAGAAAGGTGATAGCAGATGAACGATGAAGAAGAGCAGGAGTTGATACTTCAAATTGGAGCGGCAGGAGGATTACTAAGCGTCTGGTCAGTAAATGCCGAGGACGGCACACGCTCCTTTCTGGTGAAACGGGACGAATCTACTCTTCTGGAATTTATGGACAAGGAGGATGCGTCTAATTTCAAATATTGTAGCGAGACCGGTCAGTTGCGCTCCTTTGACGACGCTCTCGGTGTTCTTGACCGCTACCCCTGGCACCGCTTGTACCCACTTTTCGTTCACCGAGACTTCATCGATCTCGTCCTCAAAGCTGTCGAGAACCGCGGGGGCGAAAAGGAGGCAAACCGCTGGCGACGCAAACCCGAAATATTAAAACCCGGAAAATGAGTATGGGAATTAAAAATTAAGATGGTTTACATCGTTAACAAAGTCATATAAATAAGATCGTTAGGAGGCGTGGCTCATGTTGGATCGTTATGAAAAATTGAAACAAAAGGTTATGAGAAGAAAGGACTCTTTTGAACATTTCCTTGCATTCCTGGAGAGTGAAACCACATGGCTTACCTCTCCTGCGAGTACGAGGTTTCACTTGGCAGAGGAACAGGGACTTCTGAAGCATAGCGTTGGCGTGGCGGAAACCCTTTTGCGTTTCCGGGAATTTCTCGCCCCGGCGATCACTGAGGAGAGCTGTGTCATCGTCGGCCTTTTTCATGATGCGGGGAAACTTGGAATGCCTGGTAAACCGCTATATCTGCCAAATGACAATGAATGGATGGTAAAAAACCGAGGGATACGCTATAAGATCAACCCTGATGTGGTGGCAATGGGACTGGCAGTCCGCAGCCTCTACCTTTTAACACAATACATACCCCTCACCGATGCCGAAGCCCAGGCCATCGCCTATCATGACGGACAGTATATTGATGAAAACAAGATCGTGGCCCATAAAGAGGAACCCCTGACCCTCCTTCTGCACTGGGCCGACTACTGGACGGCGCATATTTACGAAGAAGAAAGGGATGTGCGATAAGAGTTTTCTTGATGTGACGATTAAAAAAATGACTACGGAAATCATGAATAATAAGGAGGCTTATATAGTGAAGGCACTTGATACGATTAACTTAATTCTTGAGCGGTGTGAAAGTGACATGTGTTCGATGCCTCCAACGGTATTGTACAATGAAGGTTGGATGCTCAGGTTGTTACTGGAATGGTTTTCTCAGCAACCTGCCTCCGGGCACCCACTGGACTTTTCAGAAGGGTCTCGGTGGTATTCTGAGGCGCTTATCCCGTCTGCTTTCCTGCCCCGAAAACAGGGAGACAAATTTGCTGAGACATGGACCCATGCGGATGGTGTCATTGGTCATTTTACAATTGGTGAAAAGAGAGATACTGACCTAACCTTGCTTCGAGATGCAACTGTTTTCAAGGTGTTGGAGGCAAAGATGCTCAGTAGGCTGTCTAAGGGCATTAAAAATGCTGAATATTACAATCAGGCAGCGCGATACATCGCATGTATTGCAGAAATATTGAAACGGGCAAAAATGGATCCTATGGAGATGGCTTCTGTATCTTTTTATGTCATTGCACCAAAATCCCAAATAGAGAAGGGCCTCTTTTCTGCCGAACTATCAAAAGAGTCTATAATAAGCATTGTTGAAAGAAGGGCCTATGAATATGATAGAGCCTATGAACATGATGCCGAACGTAAACACAACAAGATAAAGTGGTTTCAGGATTGGTTTGTGCCAACGCTTGAAAAAACAGATGTTCAGTCAATCAGTTGGGAGGATATTTTATTGCATCTGAACAACGTGGACACTGAGGTAGGCAAC
>Ga0074199_1000228_pt1 | contig 110566 bp, 98 predicted proteins | sample EPASupsiteSAE347_FD_64528 | JGI IMG/M metagenome (GOLD analysis project Ga0074199, IMG submission 64528) | Bioremediated contaminated groundwater from EPA Superfund site, New Mexico - Sample SAE3-47 | ecosystem: Environmental > Aquatic > Deep subsurface > Groundwater > Contaminated ...
AGAAGATTTAGAGATTTCCAAGAGCTTTTCTCTGCGTTTCCTCTGTGTCCTCTGCGCCTCCGCGGTGAAGAAAGCTCAGCCGCTATCCGCTCAGAGTATATTGAATCGATAGGTTGTTCCGGCTTATGTTGGTGGCCGCTTGAAATATCGTGAGTGTTCTTTCGAGAAAGGAGGAGAGAGTCAGGAAGGAGGAGGAGGGACCTGACTCTCTCTCGAGGAGGAAAGAGATGGTCTTTCCGTTCTTTATTCTATCACAGTGGTCAAGAGGGTATGGGACCGGGGGTTACACTTCGACAGTTGACCGCTGAACGCTTACAAAGCTCCGATGGCCTGCCGCTCGTCCAGTATCTTTCGGACCAGCTCTGCAAGCTGCCTTTGCCTGAGAGGTTTGGTGATATATGCTCGGATGCCCATTTGCTGCGCTTTTTCGGGAGTAATGGCTTCGCTGAAGCCGCTGCATAAGATTATGGGAAGTCCCGGCCGAAGGCGCAGAATCTCCATGGCAAGCTCCGCACCCGTCATGTGAGGCATGGTCAGATCCGTTATCACCAGGTCGAACGCCTCTTCGGCCGGCTGGTTGCGGAAGGTCTCCAGTGCGTCCGTACTGCTCGTCTTGAAAACTACACGGTAACCGAGTCTTTCCAGCATCTGCTTGCCCAGTATTGCAAGTGTGGGCTCGTCATCGACGAAGAGTATACGTTCAGTGCCTTTCGGGAGGATCATGGCGCCCTCGGTCGTCTGCACCGGGGCTTTCTTCAGCCTGGGAAAAAAGACCTGAAAAGTGGTACCCTTTCCCGCTTCGCTCTTCACATCGATGAAGCCACCGTGATTCTTGACGATTCCATGGACCACGGCAAGCCCCATTCCTGTTCCCTCACCCGGTGCTTTGGTAGTGAAAAAGGGATCGAAAACCCTTACCATGATGGAAGGGGCTATCCCATGACCGGTATCACTTACGGTCAGTCTGACATAGGGTCCGGGCTTCACATCCGGATCGGACGGAATCGCCTCAACATCCAGATCCACATCGGCAAGGCCAACTTTCAAAATTCCGCCTTTATCGCGCATGGCGTGGGACGAGTTGGTGCAAAGGTTCATCAGTACCTGGTGGATCTGTGTCGGGTCGCCCAGCAAGATACCTGTGGTTTTGATTTCCTGCTGTATTTCGATGGTCGCCGGCAGGGAAGCCCTGAGCAGTTTGAGAGCTTCCTTGACGATGAGACTGATTTGCAGCGGCTTTCGCTCCTGTTCACTCTGACGGCTGAAGGCAAGAATCTGCTTCACCAGCTCTTTGGCACGGTCGGTAGCTTTGAGCACTTGCTGCAAATAGGCCTGCTGAGGAGCTTTCTCGGGCGTGTCCAATAGAGCCAGCTCCGTGTAGCCGATGGCGGCTCCCAGGATGTTATTGAAGTCATGGGCGATCCCACCCGCCAGGGTGCCCAGGGCTTCCATTTTTTGTGCTTGTCTGAGCTGAGCTTCCAGATTTCTATGTTCGGTCACATCATTGCAAAGACTGGCCATTCCCGTGACCTTACCTCCGGGATTGCGCAGGATGGTGTTGTTCCACACAACGAGGCGCCTGGCGCCCCCGCGGGTAAGTATCTCGTTCTCGTAATGGATGGGAACATCCGCTTCATGAATTCTTGACAGGTACCCGGATTTCATCCGGCTCCTCGATTCCTCGGGGATAAACATGTCGAACCAGTTGGCTCCCAATACATCCTGTCGTTTACAGCCCGTCATCTCCAGCAGAGACTCATTGCAAAAGGTCACGTTACCTTTAAGATCCAGCATAACGGATACGAGATCGATGGTCTCCAGGATATCCCGAAATCGTCTGTCCGATTCCCGCAGAGCCTCTTCTGCTTGCCTCCGCTCGGTGATGTCGGTGAAGGTGGCGATAGCTCCCAACAACCTCCCCTCGGAGGTCTGAATCGGGGCCGCACTGAAGGAGCCGTACCTGGGCTTGCGGTCGGACTCCGGGTAAAAGCCCAACACCTTGTTCCTGGTTGTCTTACCCTGAAAAGCCAGCATTATTGGCAAATCGTCAATGGGAATGCTCTTTCCGTCAACGGCGTGTATCCCTAACGACGTTGCTTTTTGCTCGATGTTCAGGCTTTCTCTACCCCCGTAGCCCAGGTTCAGGATATCGGCAGCCACGGAATTGACGCGAACGAGCTGTTGGTCTGGTCCAAAAATCAACACTCCGTCGGCAATCGAGCTTATCGTTGCATCCAGTTCCGCCGCTTTCTGCTCGGCATCGTTTTTTGCCCGAGTCAAATCCTTTGTACGTTCGGCCACCAGATCCTCAAGCCGTGAGGTGAGCAGCCTAAGGCCCGTTTCCGATTCATGGAGCGCGGTTTCCGCTCTCACCCGGGCGAGAGCCGTACCCAGTCCCCTGGCCGCTTCTTCCAGTATCTGAACGATATCGCGCGGTACTTTGTTTTCCTCGGTATCGGCGAGATGAATCAGGCCGAGGATACGATTGGCCAGACGAATGGGCACCAGGGCCACGGATTCGTACCCGACACGGTTGCACTCATTGCGGGTTTGCCCTTTATCTTCTTTTGAGACGGTGGCGAGGAATCGTGTGGTCGCATTGATATAGAAAGAGCCGCCTTCCGTGTAGAATGGAAGCTGAGGATTGGTTGTTCCCTTGACCACATCGATGCACATGCAGTGATCGGATTTGACCGAAAGTGGACTTTCCCGTTCAAAGAAGCTCCGGCTGAAGCCCTTGTAGGCTGCATAGGGAATATTGCCGTCCTCGTCGAGAATGCGAATCCCTATGGCCTGACAACCGGTCAGGTACTCGACTTCGGTGATAAACTCCTCCAGCAGAGGCTTCATTTCCGAATGGCGGTTCGTGATTTCCAGAAAGCGCAGGGCTACCTTGAGAACCTTCTTCGTTCGCTCTTCTCCGGTAAGATCACGGAGGCCGGAGATCGCCGTATCAAAAAGTTCGTGTTCCAACATGCTTTTCCTAGATGGTTTTAAAAGCTGGTGTTCCATTGTTTCTCGTCCCGGAGACTGATGACACGAATGATCTTCTCCCTTTTGTGTACCCTGATTGGACAAAACTAACCAAATATAACTTCTTTGGCAAGAATATCTTCACCGAGATGGAATCGACTCATCACCGAATCAATTCATTCGCCCGTGCTGGACAACCCGCACATACCCGGATGCCCGTCAATATGGCTGGTTCGGGTCTCGGTCATTCCGGTTCGCCTGGCTTCAATTACTTCCTGAACTACGATCCTTTGCCGAGTCATGGTGAGCTCATGTAAATCTCTTGGCTCTCGATGAGCCGTTTGAAGAGGCCAAAGTGGGTGAGACCGGAGCGGAATTTGGCTTAATAGCGGATGAGGTGTATGATTTCCTTGTGAGAGCCGCGGAGCCGGCAAGAAGGACGATTGACCGATAAGCCGGACGGTCGGATTTGTCGAGGAATCAACAGGAATCAGGAAGGACAGAGAAGGGATGATCGGACGCTTTTCAAAACTTGGAACCTACCGGGAGCTGGTCCAATCAAAACAATTCGTGCGAACGCTCCTCGCCGGTGCCCTCGCATTGGTGAGCTTTCTTTGGGACGATGGCTCGGGAGCTATGAGGAGCGCCGTACTGGCCCTTATATCCGTGGCCATTAATGGTCTTCCCATCATTTGGGGCGCGATCAAGGGTATTTGGGAGCACAGGGTGAACGTGGACGAGCTGGTGAGCATTGCCATCATTGCGAGTCTCATCCAGGGGGAGTTTCTAACGGCCGCCGTGGTGAGCTTCGTTATGGTCATGGGCTCTCTTATAGAGCAGGCGACAAGCGATTCGGCACGAAAGGCCATTCATTCCCTCATCAATCTCTCGCCTCGGACAGCCACCGTCCTGGCCGACGGCAAGGCGGTCGTCAAGCCCATCTCGGAGGTGGTGACGGGGGAGATTCTCGTCGTCAGACCCGGGGACAGGATTCCGGTCGATGCCGTAATCAAGAAGGGAAAATCCGCCGTGGACGAATCTCCGATGACGGGTGAGCCCATTCCTCGCGACAAGGTCGAAGGCGACTCCGTGTACGCAGGGACACTCAATCTCAACGGTTTGATTGAAGTCGAAGCAACGAAGGTGGGGACGGATACGACGCTTGGAAAGGTGATACGACTCATCTCGGATGCCGAGGCCCATAAGCCCCGGGCAGTGAAGTTGGTCGACCGTTATGCACGATGGTTTACTCCGTTGATTCTTTCTTGTGCCGGTGTCGCCTGGCTGCTGACGGGAGACGTGAGTCGCGCGGTGACGGTTCTCATTGTGGGCTGTCCTTGTGCGCTCATCCTTGCTGCCCCGACCGCACTCGTTGCAACCATCGGGCGTGCGGCAAAGTCGGGCATTCTGGTTAAAGGCGGCCGATACCTGGAGGAAGCCGCCAGGGCTGACGTGGTGCTCTTCGACAAGACAGGCACCCTGACGGAAGGAAAGCCTCGGGTCAGTGAGGTCATTCCCGCTGAAGGAGTGGATGCAAGGGACGTCCTGATGTCCGCGGCCTGCGTTGAACAGCACAGTACTCATCCCCTCGCTCATGCCGTTCGGGAGGCTGCTCGCCGTGCCAACGTCACCCTGGTCCATACCGAGGGTCTGTACACGGAGATCGGCTTCGGGGTGAGCGGGCGTGTTCAGGGAAAGCTGACCGAGGTAAAGAGCGCTTTTTATGCCTGCAAGGAGGAGGGCATGCCCTCCGTTCTGTATCAGGCGACCGAGAGGGCAAGGGAGAGAGGTGCGACACCGCTCCTGGTGTGTGAAGATGAGCGGCCCCTGGGAATCATCAACGTCGCCGATACCGTTCGGGCCTCGGCGAAGGAGACAGTGGAGCGGCTTTGCTCCATGGGCATGAAGCATGTGGGCATCCTGTCCGGAGATCACAGGCAATCTGCATGCCTGGTGGCCGATTCCCTCGGGTTGACGGATACCTGGGCCGAGCTCAAACCGGATGAGAAGCTCTCCATCATAAGGGATTTCCAGTCATCCGGAAGAGTGGTGATCTTTGTCGGGGATGGCATAAACGACGGCCCGGCGCTGGCGTCCGCCAACGTGGGGATAGCCATGGGAGCAGCCGGGACGGATGTGGCTCTGGAGACGGCCGATATTGTCCTCATGCACGATGATATCTCAAAGGTACCGTTTCTCCTGGGACTTAGCCGGAGAATGGTTCGTGTCATCAAGTGGAATATCGCTTTCGGCCTGGTATTCAATACCGCGGCGGTGCTCGCGAGCGGTGGCGGATACCTAAGTCCTATCATGGGTGCGCTGGTTCATAACATAGGGTCCGTTCTCGTTGTGCTTTCCTCCGCCAGCATGGCCTTTATCCATGAGCCTCCGCCGCGGAGCTTCCATGATGGCCCGTGAGCAGCCGGGCCATGCTCCGGCATGGCTGCGGCGAGTTGTTTACTTGCATTTTCTTCGAGTCGCAATATAATACGTGATGAATACGTATTGGGAGGACACTCATGCAGAAGAAGCTGACAATCACAATGAATGAACAGGTCTATGAAGGGCTGCACCGGGTGATTGGACGCGGAAACATCAGCCAGTTTATAGAATCTCTCGTGCGACCACACGTTTTGGAAAAAGATTTGGAAACCGCTTATCGTCAAATGGCACAAGATGAGCTCCGTGAGTCTGAAGCTCTCGAGTGGGCTGAAGCAACCATTGGAGATGTCAGTGATGAACCGAGGTGAGGTATGGTGGGTAAACTTCGATCCATCCATAGGTGGAGAGACTCGGAAGAAAAGACCAGCGGTTATAGTCAGTAACGATCCGTCCAACAAATTCCTCAACCGGGTACAGGTCGTACCACTCACGAGCAATACCGACCGCCTCTATCCCTGCGAGGCTTACGTAGCCGTCGATGGCAAGCAAGGCAAAGCAATGACGGATCAGCTCACCACTGTTAGTAAAGCCCGTTTAATCGACATGATGGGGCGATTGTCCGGTATGGATGTGGGAAAAGTAGAGCAAGCAATCAGAGCTCAGCTTGCTTTGAATCCATAGCCCAAAAGTAGCTTACAGAGCGGAGTCAGTGATTGGGGGGAGTGGCACCTCAGGCACGAAGAATTTACCTTATGAAAGCAGTGGCGCCATCAATATTGCCCCCCCCCGACAGTCAACCGCGTCTCATGTACATCCATGGGTTCCCGCTTACGCCATAACGAAGAGGTGTGGTTGTGCTCAGACGTCCTACTCCTTGTGTTTTGAAGCCTCGTCTATTGCCTTGACTCTTTCCTGTCCCATTTGCTGTGCGGCGCGCGCCTTATCGATGGGTCTTTTGCCATATTCCTGCACGGCCTCCGTAGCCTTCTCCGTTGATGTCTTCTTGCTTTCTCCGGCTTTGTCGGTGTCTTTGCTTCCCGAACAGCCAGGGAGAGCCAGGCAGAGAAGGATTGAAGCGGCGGCAAGATAAAAGCGAGTACTTTTCATACCTACTCCTTTTAAGTTGGTGGGTGCTTGCAATTCTGATGACCCCATGCCGCAGGGTCGCCCTCGTATAACCCGAAAGCTGGGTGCCGCCTCCACATGGCATCAGGAAGTCGCACAAACACTGCTCCTTTTCAACTCCGGGCCGGAGTGAATTGTACTCCGTACAAGTGAGGATATGAAGACGAAAGATAGCGTCCCCTGGACTCTCTTCACCGAGCTGCGGTAGAAAATGATTTCTTTGGCAAGCTATCTGGGCTAAACTATCTAAACTGTGACGGCCATATGGGATTTTGGGTGATGCCGTAGTATTGGTTGCTGGCGGATTTCAGAGGTGTCGGTGTCGGGGTGTTGTGGCTCGTCTTGATGGCCAGCATCCTGGAATGACCATTATAATGCTATCCTCATTTATACCATGTCATAAAGAAGAAAGAATGGCTAAAGAAGAATCTGATGGCTTTTGACAAAGAGAAAACCATTCGATACTGGGCTGACGGTGCGGCCTACGATCTTGAAACAGGCAAAGCTCTTTTGGATGCCAAGCGACTCCCGTATGCTCTTTTCTTTGCTCATCTGGCCATTGAGAAGTTGCTGAAAGCAGTTGTTGTAGAGGAGACTGCGGAACATGCTCCTTATACACATTCTTTGATAATTCTCGCCAAGAAGGCAAAGGTCGACCTCTCGGAGAAGATGTACGAACAATTGGCTGAATTCATGGAGTTTCATATCGAAGCAAGGTATCCGGACGAGAAAAAGAGCTTTTACAACAAGTGCACGGAAGAATTCGCTCGGCAGAAATTCGCCGAAGTGGAGGAATTCTACTCATGGTTGGTGAAGAAGTTAAGAACATCGTCAGAGAGCTTATAGATGCCCTTTCAAGAAGGGGGCTGAAGGTTGACAAGACCATCGTTTACGGATCCTGTGCATCGGGCCGGATGCATGACGATAGTGATTTGGACGTTGCGATCGTCTCGCCTGGTCTTGGGAACGACCGATTTGAAGAAGGGAAAATGCTGTTGCAAATCGCTTGGCGAATCGATCCAAGACTCCATCCGGTACCTGTGTCTTCGGATGCCTTCGATAATGATACATGGGTACCGTTGATACACGAAATAAGAGAGCACGGCATCGAAGTTGACAGAGTCTTCACTGATCTGGATGACATAGTGCCTCAGGCTTTGCCAACGTAACCTTCGCCTGTGGTGGTGAGTCTCGATACCTAATTCAAGATGGAGAAGAATCTTAAGAGCGGAGTTGGGTTATGATGACCTGGAAGGAATCTTCCTTTCTATTTGCCGTGAAAAGAAAACGGGTTGTCCTTTCAAAGAGCATCGTGCTGACGTGTCTCGTTGTTTTGTGTTGCGGTATGACGGGATGCGTCGTGTCCTCGCTCAAGGCCAAATCGGATCGGCCTGTTCATTGCGAGCCTGTTCAGGCCTACGTTTCTTCCGCTGCAGGCAGCTACAGGGTGGGGAAGATGGGCGTATTTCCTGCCGTCATGCCCGAGTATGCGGCAAACGCGCGGGACGAGGTGACTTCCGCCTACCTTGGGAAGCTTCTGGAGAGCGCGGCGTTTGCACGCAGTACCATGCTTCCGCACACTGTGAAGTCCGATGAGGAGGCCATCTGGTGGGGGCGTCGTGATAATTGTGATCTGGTCATGAGACTGACGGTCTTGTACCTTCTGGATGGATCGGGAGCCATGCCTACCAAGCTGCAGCTCGGCGTCAGGATATTGGATGTGCGCTCGTCGAGACCCCTCTGGGATCTTCGCCAGGAGGCCTATTCCGAACCGGGGCCGGACATCGATTTCTATTGGAATACCGTCTCCGGTAGTCCTGCGCAAAAGTATGGAATCCTTGCAAAAGCTCTGGCGGACCAGTTCTCTCGGTTTCTCCGCCCCCCGGACGAGAATGGCGGCTGGTGCATAAAGAATTTCATTAAAGATAATTAATGGCGATGCCGATGTACCTGAGGGTAGGAAGACAATAATTTTGGCATTGACTTTTGAATGGGAGGAGCTCTCATGGAAACCAAAATTGGTGAAATCCAGCCAATAGTATCGGAGCCTTTGAAAAGGAATGATCCCAATTTACAGGATATTCCCCTGATTCAGCCGGCGCCGAAGGGTGAAAAGGGTAGTCAGGTTAAAACGGGGGCGGAGGGGCATTCGGGGCAGGACGCCGGTAAGGGACTTCCGAATCGTGGCAAGACCGAATCGATGGTTGAAGCCGTGCAATCGCACCTCGAGGACTTGAATATTCAACTCCATTTCAGCGTTGAAGAGAAGACGGGAGACTACATCGTTCGGGTAATGAACCGTGAGACCGGGGAAACGATCCGCCAGATCCCTCCTGAAGATCTAGTGACGCTGCATCAGAAACTAGTGGAATTGCGGGGAGTGCTGTTTAATGGTAAAGTATGATTAGCAGCGTGAATGGGTTGGAGGATCGTGCTTCATAACGTGCCTCGAAGGGATGGCCTCAAATTGTTGGAACATGCTCACCTGATCACCCCGCATATTCTCGCGATTATCATCACAGGATACGACAGCGTGGAGACACTCTCCAAGGCGATTTTGAAGGGAGTACATGAAACGTCTCGGTAGACGCCTCGAAAGAGATGGAGGAATTGGAGCATCTTAAAGAACCGATATGCGAGAGGGTGATCGAGGAGAGGTAATTCTCCCGGCGTAAGAAAGCTATTATCAACGATTTGGGGTCAGATCAGTCATGAAAATCCTTATTGTGGAAGATGATCCGGTTCTGAGCGAGCTCCTGGGAGAATACCTGCAGCATCTCGGTCACGAAAAGGTACAGGTCTGCCTGACGGCTCAGGAAGCGCTGGTGACGGTCAAAGACGAGATCTATGACTGCGCGTTCGTCGACCTGAGACTGCCGGACATGGACGGGCTGCAACTGCTTGGGATCACGAAAAGTCAGCATCCCACCCTCCCCGTGGTCATGATGAGCGGGTATCCGACAATGGGCTACACTATCGAAGCCATGCGGAAAGGAGCCTGTGACTTTCTGACCAAGCCCTTCACTCTTCAGGATATGGAGCTGACCCTCGAGCGAGTCACCAAGGAAAGAAACCTGCTTCTCGAGAACATCGGTCTGAAGCTCGAATGCCAGGCACGCGACGAGCTGAAAATCGTGAACCGGGAGCTCAAGGAGAAAATTCAGGAACAGACCACTCTTTTTGAGATCTCCAAGCAAATCGATGAGATTCGCTCCAGCGAGGATCTCTATCCGCATATCGTGCACCTGGCCTCACGCTTGACCGAGGCCGAAAAGGTGGGCTTTTTCATCCTTCCTCCCGGCCAGAACAGGCTTATGCTCATATCCGAGCGAGGGATGGATGGCTGCTCTCCGGGGCATCGCATGGTCGAGGTGCGCAACGATCGGATGAAGGAGATTTTCGACTCAGACCGGAGCCATGTTCTGATTGGCTCCGAGGAGCTGGTGGATGATGCCCTCTTCTGGAGTGCCATTGCCGGCTCGGACCTGTTGTCCTGCTGGCCCCTGCGTATTCGGGGAGAGCTTTTCGGCTTTCTGACCACTTCCTATAACGGGGAGCCCGGGGCCTTCCCGCAAACGGAGGTGAAGCTTCTGGATTTCCTGATGAAAAAAGCAGCCCTGGCGGTCGAGAACATGGCGCTCTACGAGAGCATGATCAGCAATTTCTACGGTATCCTCAAGTCCCTCGTCAACGCCCTTGAAGCAAAGGACCTCTATACCGGCAAGCACTCCGAGCGCGTGACGAAATATGCGCTGCGTATCGCCAGAAGAATGAAATGCTCCGTGACGCAGATCGAAGCGCTCCAAACGGTGGGTTATCTGCATGATATTGGTAAGATTGGTATTGCCGACGGAATTCTGAACAAGCCTGGAATCCTGACGCCCGAGGAATATGAGCTCGTGAAGAAGCATCCGGCCATCGGAGAATCCATTGTGGCGGAGCTGGGACTGAGTCCCGAAGAGCGGGCTATCATCCGCCACCACCACGAAAGATGGGATGGGAGAGGGTATCCCGACGGCCTCGTAGGAGAGGAGATCCCAATTCTTGCGCGCATCGTGATGGTAGCGGACGCCTTCGATGCCATGACCTCCAAGCGTGCCTACCGCGATGCCATGTCGCTGCCGGAAGCGATCGAGGAGCTGTGGAAGAATCGGGCGAAGCAGTTCGACCCTGAACCGGTGCACGCTTTTCGGGAAGCGCTGGAAGACCCTGAGGAACAATAGGCGATGGAAGAACGGGAAAGATCCGAACAGATCGGGCAGTTGTCGATGCCGGGGGAAGACGAGCGATACATTGAAGCGTTGTTCGAAAAAGATCGCTTCAGTCAGGTCGGGAAGCTTATTCGGGGACTGATCCACAACATCAACGGCCCCCTCCAGAACATTTCCATGCTGGTGGAGATGTTTATCAGAGGGCAGGATCAGTTGGACCATCTGGTCCACAAGCACAGCCACGACGAGGAGCACGACCCGAGCCGGGAATTCCTGAAAGAGTGGGAATCGCTTTTCGGCAAGCAACAGCAGCGGTCTCAGCGCATGATCCATCAGATCTCCGCCATGACGGAAATCCTTCGAGACCTCATGACTGTGATGGAAATGGAGCGCAATGAGCCGGAAGTGGATTTGAACCTGGCTTTGAACAAACTGGTTCGGGTCTTTCAATCGGATCTTTTCTTCAAACATCACGTCGAGCTGGAACTGCGGTTGACGGAAAGCCTGCCCATTGTACGCATTCCGGGACGCAACCTGATTCCTGCCTTGATCCACCTTTTTCAGAATGCGCTCACGGCCATGAAAGAGAGCCCCAGGAAGAAGCTCATCATTGAATGCAGGAAAGATCTGGAGGTGGGGTGCATTCGGATACTCTTTCAGGATTCGGGCTGTGGCACGGGCACGTGCGACGGGGAGGATGTTTTGTTCGATATTTTCTATTCCAACTGGCCGCAGTCGATTGCGAAGCATGAACAAGAGGAGAAGCATTTCGGCTTTGGACTCTATGCGGTTCGCCGCCTCCTCGAGCCCTACGGCGTGAGAATCCGACTGGTGAGGGACGGGGAGGAAACAAAAGCCATGCTGGAAATCCCCATTCCCCTTTGATTTTCCGACAGCCACTCGGAAAAGGAGCGCCGGGGAAGCAGTTTCTGCCCTGAGCCCGGAAATTCTTTCCTCCTCACTTCACCAAAGTCGGCTCTTTCCTTTGATTTCGTGGGGGATATTTTTCATGAGCTGCCGGGAGAAATGGCTTGGGTTTTTCTCTCGGGTGGCGGCAGCTCTCGCCTGGTCGATAGGTCCAGCACGGCGGGGCTTTCGAGAGGATGAAAAAACAAGGGGAAATTTCCTTTTGGCAAGGGATTTGCTTTTGTTATCGATCACACGGATGGCATCATTCCCGGCAGCCTGAGCGTATTGCCCATCGGTGTTTGATCCTGACCCCGGAAAGGCTGCTGTTTTGAAATTGCCGGGGGCAAACAAAATGCTTACTGATAAAAAGAAGTGAATAACCGTTTTATCGGAGGTCTACACATGAAGATCGGACAAATCGCCGGAAACCAGGCCGTTCAGGGATCGGACGCTCCGAAAGACAAGACGTCGATTAAGTCGGATGACTTCAAGAGCTTTTTGGCTGAGGAGATGAGCTCGGGGGGGAACGATACGAGTAACGCCGCCACGTCCGTCGGCACCGATAGTCTGATGTGTGCCCCTCTCGCCATGTATTCCGCAATGGACGTTAGCATGTACAACAGTACTCAAGGGGTAGTGGAGGCAATCCAGGCCACCACGGACAAGCTGGATCAGATTGCACAGACCGTTGGGGACGGGAATGTAAGTCCCCGGATGGTGGACAAGATGATTTCCATGCTCGGCAAAGAAGCCGACACGTTGCAGCAAAAGCTGAGCACCCTCCCGGAAGGCCATCCTCTCAGGCAAGCCGGAGACGAGCTCGGGGTTCTGGCTTATGTGGAATCCGTCAAGCTGCAGCGGGGAGATTACCAGTAAACATCTCCATGAGGACGGTGTGGATATGGTAGGGCAGGGTTGCACGCGTCCCCGCCTTACCATGGATACTCTTTATCTTTCCAAAAGATCCGCACCCAAAGTGGCTTACACTCTTTTCCCGTAAATTATCCTTTGTTTTCCCCTCGTTCCCGCTTTTTTCGATTTAGTCGAACCTTCCCCATTGATTCCATAAACTTCCGGATTTCGTCTCCATCCCCGGTCCATGCCGAAAAAACGCCGTCGGGACTCAATATAGTTTTGTTCGGAAGAATCGACTTGCCAGATTGTATCGGTCTAGATTATCTTGATGTTTAGAGATTCTCTTTTTGAATTGCAGGTTGCGAAGTGTGAATCGAGGGTTTGAATTGGCTGTTTTTCGTTGAACATTGCCTGTGTTGTCACGCGGGCGCGTGGGGAAGTTTGAATCCTTGAGGAAGCGGGATTCAGAGGATTTTGAATTATGCGGGATGGAAGGTTTTGAGCATGGGGTTGTCGGATAGCCTTTTTCATAAATTCAGCAACTTGGTTTATCAGGAATGCGGAATCAATTTGCATGAAGGAAAGAAGGCTCTTCTGCAGGCCAGGTTGAACAAACGCATGCGAGCAGTGGGGTTTTCCTCGTATGAGGAGTATTTCCAGTACATCACCGCGAAGGGGAATGCGGGTGAGCTCGTTCATTTCCTGGATTGCATTTCTACGAATTTGACCTACTTTTTCAGGGAGCCTCAGCACTTTGATCTGCTCGATCAATTGTTGCCCGAGCTGCTGGAGACCAAGAAGAGGGAGAGGAGCAACAGGATCAGGATCTGGAGTGCGGGATGTTCCACGGGAGAAGAGCCTTACAGCCTTGCCATGTGTGTTCTGTCTCATCTGGAGAATCCTCAGAGGTACGATTGCAGGATACTGGCCACCGATATTTCCACGCAGGCTCTGGGTGTCGCCATGGGGGGAGTCTACAGTGAGGAAAAAATCCAGAAGGTGCCGGATGCCTTGAGAAAGATCTATTTTCGCAAACACGCCGGCAACAGCGACAAGGTGGAGTATGAAGTGATGCCGCTCCTCAAGAGCATGGTGACCTTTCGCCGTTTGAATCTGAAGGATTCGTATCCTTTCAAAGGTCCCTTCGATTACATATTTTGTAGAAACGTGATGATTTACTTCGATAAGAAGACCCAGGAAGCCTTGATACAGAAGTTGGCGGGTTACATGAGCTCTGGAGGGTATCTATTTGTGGGCCATTCGGAGAGCCTCATGGGTCTGGAGCATCCCCTCACCTATGTTCGTCCGGCTGCTTACAGGAAGTAGGATTTGAGCTCATAGAACCGAAGACCGAGGTCAGATGAGAAGAGTTATCGGTGTTGCAGACATGGCGGTGAGCAACCAGCCCGGGGAGGTCCTGATCACGTACTCTCTGGGTTCGTGTATTGCGGTGGTGATCTACGATCCCGTGGTAAGAGTGGGGGGGATGCTGCACTACATGCTTCCGGAGTCCGAGCTGGATATCGAGAAGGCCAGGAAGATTCCGGCAATGTTTGCCGATACGGGGATACCCAGCCTGTTCAAGCAGAGCTACCAGTTCGGGGCCAAGAAGGCCAACATCACCGTAAAAGTTGCTGGTGGGGGCCAGATACTGGATGAGAATGGGGTTTTCAATATAGGGAAGCGAAATTATCTGGCCTTGCGAAAAATATTTTACAAAAACAATGTAATGATTGCGGCGGAACATGTGGGGGGCAACGTCAACCGAACGGTGCGCCTGGACATGAACACCGGTCAAGTATTCTTGAAAGTTTCCGGTGTCGGTGATCTGGAGTTGTAGAATAAAACTTTTCGGATACATGGCGAGGCGAGGATGCCGTACAATATTTTGATTGTGGATGACTCCAAATCGATGCGCAGCGTGATCAAGAAGGTTTTGAGCGCCTCGGGATTTCAGGTGGGGGAATGCCTCGAGGCGGCCAACGGGCAAGAGGCACTGAATGTGCTTGAAGAGCATTGGATCGATTTGATTCTCTCCGATATTCACATGCCGGTGATGGACGGCTTTGGCCTGCTTAGAGCATTGAGAGAGCATGACGACTGGCGTGACCTGCCAGTGGTTTTGATCACCACGGAGTCAAACCAGGAGCGTATACAGGAGGCAATGTCGTTGGGGGCCAGGGGCTATGTACGCAAGCCCTTCCGACCTGAGGTGATTCGCGCCTATTTACGTCAGATTATGGGAGAAACGGATGATAGCTCAGTGGCGGCAAGTGATGAGGAGTGCGATTTCTGAAGTGTTGGAAACCATGTTTTTCGTGATGGTGGATTTCAACGCTCATGAGCCGGCGCCCCGGACGTATTGTTGCGGTTCGAGAATCTGCCTGGCCGGCGATGAGCGGAATATCGAAATCACCTTCCGTACCACGGAGCCCTTTGCCAGAATGATCGCCGCCAATTTCCTGGCCAAAGAGGAAGAAGAAGTGACGAGAGAAGAGTTGGAAGACGTCGTCAAAGAACTGGCAAATATGGTGGGTGGGGACTACATAGGCCGGCTCGAGGGAGAAAAATGGCAGCTTGGAATACCCTCTTTCCTTGCACTCGAGGGAGAAGAAACGGATACGGCTTCAGGACTGCTTTTCTCGTTCATGGGAGATCCGGCGGGAATGGCCTCGATCGAGGCCGAATCCTCCCAAAGCAAAGCAACGACCTGTTAGCTCGGGGAGGTGTGATTTGCAGGAGCCAACGCCGCCTACCTTTCATGAGTATTTTTTGAAACCGGGTTACATTTACATCTCTCGAACGCCGACACTCATTTCCACCGTTTTGGGCTCTTGTGTTGCCATTTGCCTTTGGGACAGAAAACGAGAATATGGAGGCATGAATCATTTTCTATATCCGTTAGCTCGTGAGCCTCGCGAGGCCACGGCCAGGTTCGGCAACGTGGCGGTCAAAGCACTGTTTCGTCTTCTGATCGAGGAGGGAAGCCGGGAAAAGGACTTGGAAGCCCAGATCTTCGGCGGAGCTTGTTTGTCGGACAGTCCCCGGGAGACTATGGAAATCAGTGAAAAAAATGTGCTTATCGGTCGAGAAGTCCTGGTGCGCAACAAGATCCCCATTGTTTCGGAGGATGTTGGAGGGAGCAAAGGAAGAAAGCTGGTCTACAACACTCTCACCAACGAGGTGGTCGTGCTGCGAGTGGAAAGGCTTCGAGACGGTGATTGGTATCCTTACACCGAGAAACGCTGAAACGAAACAATGAGACGGAACAAATGACTAAGCCGATCAGAGTCCTGGTAGTTGATGATTCCGCCATCGTGAGAAAAATTTTCACCCAGGAATTATCCAAACATGAGGATATCACGGTGATCGGGACAGCACCCGATCCCTATGTGGCACGCGACAAGATTGTGCGTTTGAAGCCGGATGTGATAACCCTCGACATTGAAATGCCTCGAATGGATGGGTTGAGCTTCCTGAGAAAGTTGATGAAGTATTATCCCATTCCCACCATTATCGTGAGCTCCCTCACTCCGAAAAACAGCGAAATGGCGCTGGAAGCCATGGAGTGTGGCGCCGTGGAAGTGCTGGCCAAGCCCGGAGGGGCCTATTCGGTAGGGGATATGAGCGTTCAGCTCGCCGAAAAGATTCGAGCCGCCTCGCAGGCCCGGCTATCTACGGCCGTCCCGGTGGAGCGCTCGGCCGCCTCCGTCGCTGAGATCGGTACTCTTTCGAGAGCCCTCAAGCGTACCACGCACAAAGTCGTGGCCATGGGGGCTTCGACGGGCGGCACGGAAGCCTTGAAGTCGGTGCTTATCCAACTGCCTTCAAACAGTCCCGGCATTGTCATCGTTCAGCATATGCCTCCTCGCTTCACCACCGCCTTTGCCAACCGGCTCAATGGGCTGTGCCAGATCGAAGTTCGGGAGGCCAAGGACGGAGATACGATTCTACCTGGAGTTGCCTTGATTGCTCCGGGGAATTACCATATGCTGCTGAGGCGCAGCGGTGCCCGCTACTACGCGGAAGTCAAGACGGGACCGCTTGTGTGTCATCAAAGGCCTTCCGTGGACGTGCTTTTTCATTCGGTAGCCCAGTATGCGGGGGCCAACGCTCTGGGAGTGATCATGACGGGCATGGGAAGGGACGGAGCAAAAGGCATGCTCGAGATGCGTAACGCCGGTGCCCATACCATTGCCCAAGATGAAGCAAGCTGTGTTGTATTCGGAATGCCTAAGGAGGCAATTCGCCAGGGAGGGGTTGAATTTGTGGTCTCTCTCGAAGAGATTCCTTCCACTGTATTGAAGGTTCTCTCGTCCGATAGTGCGAGTAGTTGATGAAAACTAACCCTCAGTTGTCGCTGACGGCTCTGACCATGCTGAAGTAAAGGAGTGAAACCATGGCGTATAAGGATATGACCGCCCTGGTAGTGGATGATTTTTCGACCATGCGCCGTATCGTGAAGAATATTTTGCGGGATCTGGAATTCAAGAACATACTGGAAGCTGAAGATGGAACTGCCGCCGTGCAGGTGTTGAGCACTCACAAGGTGGATTTGATCGTTTCTGACTGGAATATGCCCAAAATGAGTGGCCTCGAGCTTTTGAAATATGTACGATCCAACAACCACACCAAGGATATTCCTTTTCTGATGGTCACCGCGGAAGCGCAGAAGGAGAATATCCTCGAGGCGGTAAAAGCTAAGGTGAGCAATTATATAGTGAAACCATTCACAGCAGCGACCCTTGCTGAAAAGTTGGCCAAGATCATTCCTCAAGAGTAATTTCGGGACCGAGGGAGAAGGATTTGGGAAGGGACATCAGAGGAATGCAGGAAATCCTTGATAAATTGAGCAATGGAGTGATTGGCGGACCTGATGACCTCATGGGGATTGGAGAATGCCTCAATCTCCTGGAAGAGCTGGAAGCCTCCAGCGAGTTGACTCCACAGCATCTGGAGAACCTGAATCAGCTCAAGAAGCTTTTCAATCGTATCGTATTGGAAGAATCCAAGGATGTTGAAAACGATTGGCGTACCGTGCGCTACCTCATGAGCGAAATCTGCGGCGAGGAGCACGAGGAAGGTGAAGGCTTCTCCGCGGCACTGCTCCCTCAGGTCAATGCGGACTGGCAGGCCATCGAAAAGCTCATGGACGAAGTGTGCGAGGAAAAGCCCGGGAAAGACGCCGTTACGGCCTCTCTTTCACCTTCGTCCCTTTGTACTCCCTCTCTTGCCGATGCCGACGAGATGGATGAAGGCTGGGACACTGGAGCGTCCGCGCCCGTGGAGGAAGAGGAGCCATCCGAATCTGTCGAGCTTCAGGACCCGGAGCTGCTAAAGGATTTCCTGGAGGAAGCCAAAGAGCATTTGTCCTCTATTGAATTGAACATTCTTTCTCTTGAAGAGAACCCCGGAGATCAGGAAGCCATCAATGCCATCTTCAGGCCTTTCCATAGCATCAAAGGGGTGGCGGGATTCCTGAATCTCAAGGATATCCATTATCTCACTCATGAGGTCGAAAACATCCTGGATGAGGCACGCTCCAACAAGCTGGAGGTCACGGACGACGTCATAGACCTCATCCTGAAGTCCCTCGATATTCTGAAAGTGCTGCTGGGAGATCTGGAAAATTCTCTCAGTCAGGGCTCGGTGCTTTCGTCCTCCTCTCCCGTTGTGGCAGCCTTCACGGAACGGCTGCGGAGCTTTCAGAAGAAAGGGTATGTCGAGTCACCAGCGGTTGGCGTGCGCAAAATCGGTGAAATCCTGGTTGACCGGGGCGTGGTGGATACCGAGGTAATCGAAAAGGTCGCCGTCGACAGCAAATCCAAAGGCAAGAAGCTGGGAGAAGAGCTTATCACCGAAGGCGTGGTGAGTACTCGAGAGGTTTCTTCCGCGCTGCGCGAGCAAAGGGTCGCAAAGGAGAACGCGGCTTCCGTCCGGATCGACACTCATAAGCTCGACAACCTGGTGGACATGGTGGGCGAGCTTGTGATCGCCCAGTCCATGGTTCTTCAGAATCCCGAAGTGCTCGATATCAAGGATCAGAAGTTTCAGAAAGACAGTGTACAGCTCCGCCGTATTACCAACGAGCTCCAGCGTATCAGCATGTCCATGAGGATGGTTCCCATCAAGGCCACTTTTCAGAAGCTGATCCGCCTGGTTCGTGATCTTTCCAAGAAATCCGGGAAGGACGTGGTTCTCGAGATGAAGGGCGAAGAGACGGAGATCGACCGGAACATGGTGGAGGAAATCTACGAGCCTCTGGTTCATATGATCCGTAATGGAATCGATCACGGAATAGAAAGCCCTGAAGAAAGAAAACAGGTCGGCAAGAACCCCCGTGGGACCGTCTTGTTGTCCGCGGAACAGAAGGGCGGCTACATCGGCATCGATATCGAAGATGACGGCAAGGGCCTGGACTCGGAAAAGATACGAGCCACGGCCATCCAGCGCGGAGTGATTTCGCCTGAAGAGCAGCTCGATGAGCGTGCCGTTTATGATCTCATCTTTCACCCCGGCTTTTCCACCAACGAGAAGATCACGGAGATCTCCGGCCGGGGAGTGGGGATGGACGTGGTCAAACAAAGCGTGGAGCGTCTCAGGGGAAAAGTGGAAATTTCCAGCGTCAGGGGAAAAGGAACCCATTTTCAGCTCAAGCTTCCCTTGACCATGGCCATCATCGACGGAATGATCATCAATGTGGGCAATGAGCGTTACGTTGTTCCCACCATCGCGCTCAAAGAATCTTTCAGGCCTTCCAGAAACGCCTACATGACGGTTCATAACAAAGGCGAGACGATCAAGGTTCGAAACACTCTGATGCCCCTCATCCGGCTACATCAGATGTTCGGCGTGGAGCCCAGATCCCGTGATCCCTGGGACAGCCTGCTTCTGGTTGTCAGTGAGGACAACCGCTCTTATTGCCTTCTTGCTGATGAAATCGTGGGGCGTCAGGAAGTGGTGATCAAGAGCTTGGGCTCATCCTTGCGGAATGTAGTGGGAATTTCCGGAGGAGCTATTCTTGGGGACGGCAGAGTTGCATTGATTATAGATGTAAAGGGTGTCGTGAGCCATTACGAAGGGAATATGAAATGATGTCATCGGTTGAAAATGAGGACTGGGCCGAGCTGATACAGGCGTTGGTACAAGTGGAAAAGAGCATTTGCTCCCTGGGTGGTGAAGATGGCACCGCCGAGAAGATCGAGGCTAGCCGCCAGGCTTTGAAGTCCTTCCATACAACGGCTGCCATGCTGGGGTTGAGTGAGCTCGAACAGGCGGGTCTGAGTCTGGAGCAGTGTCTGAACCAGCAGATTGCGCCGAATGCGACCCCGGAATCCATCTATACCTTCGGCTTCGCTCTCAATGCCTTGATCGAGGAAATGAAAAACGTTGCAAGCGGCAAGATCGAGCAGATCAATTTGGGTGAAGTCCTGAGGATTCTGGAAGGGGGCGCCGCTGAAGGGAAGGGAGAAAACCCGCGGCCGGAGAGTGTGAGCGGCGGAGCCGCTACGACGGTCTCTGACGAGGTGTTGTCCGATGAAGAGGCCCTGAAGGAAATAATGGGCTCGCCTCCCCAGTTCAAAGCTGCCGATTATTCCCGGTTGGAGCGTATTCTGAACAATCTGGGCGGGAGGCTGGTCGTTGCCGATGGGGGAGGTGTACGCACACCGTGCTTTCAGCTCCATTTCGATGCCGCGCCGGGAGTCGTGGAGCAGATAGAAACACTTCTTTCCCCGAGCGATCCCGACGCCATGCTGGCTCCCGAGTTAATCGGTCAGGACACGCGCATTCAGAAGATCGTCGGTACCATCAAGGAATTCATGCTCGCTCTTTCGTCCGGGGACGTGGTGCGCTCTCAGGAAATACTGCTGCTCCTGGCGGAGCAACAGCACCAGGCGGGCCTTTACAAAGAAATCGGATTGCTGGCGAGGGAGCTGCACACGTCTCTAAGGGGCTTTGCGGAGACCCTGGACCCCGTTCTCAAAGAGATGGTGGAAGACAAGATTCCTGATTCCGGAACCCGCCTGGAGCATATCCTCGAGATTACGGAGAATGCCGCCAACACGACGCTGGATCACGTGGAAAAGATGCAGTTGAGAAATGTGGAGGATCAGAAAAAGCTGAAAGATCTGCGGGAGATGGTGGAGAATCTGACGGCCATTGGAGAAAAGGCCCACAAGCAACTGGCGACTGGCCGGCAAAGGATGGATGAGCTGTTCGAATCCGTCATGCAGACGCATGAAGACCTGATCACCGTCTTGACGGCTCAGGATTATCAGGACCTAACGGGGCAGGTCATTCAGAAGATCATCACGCTTCTCAAAGACCTCGAGCTGAAACTGGTAAACGTCATTCGTGTGTTTGGTGTGAAGCTCGAGAGCGGCAAAAAAGCAAAACCGGATGAGCTCTACGGGCCCGCCCACAAAGGCAAGGTGGATGCGCTGCATTCGCAGGACGATGTGGATTCCCTGCTGGCCGAATTCGGCTTTTAGCAGCCCAGCGCCGCCTTCCACGGCGGCGCCGGCCCGTCCTCCGGCCAACAGTTACAACTATACCGCCTTATCCATGAGCGAGAGCTCACGGGAAGTGAGCACGCGATCTATATCCAGCAGTATTTTGACCTCGCCGTTCGTCTTGGCCATTCCCAGGATATAGTCCGTATTGAGCTTGGCTCCGAAAGTCGGCGTGTCCTCGATGTCGTCATTGCGGACATGGATCACTTCCGAGACTGAATCCACCACGATTCCCATCATAACGGAGCCGTTCCCGCTTGCGATTTCCACGACAATAATACATGTACGCTCAGTGTAACCCATGGCTTCCATACCGAACTTGAGCCGCAGGTCGACCACGGGAATCACCTTGCCCCGGAGATTGATGACTCCTTTGACAAAAGGCGGCGTCTGGGGCACGAGCGTGATGGGCATCATCCCGATGATTTCCTTTACTTTGAGAATGCCGATCCCGTATTCCTCGTCAGCCAGGCTGAATGTCAGGTACTTCCCACTCCTATCGACAACAGATGCTCTTCCTTTCTCTTCCGCTCTCAGCACTTCTGCCATAAAAGATTCCTCTCGCCTCGATGGTTATGGTTTCAGGGACAATTCATCCGGATAGTCCGCGAAAATATACCCGCCACTCCCTTGCCTGACCGCAGCTCGGTTCATACAATATATTCACGTGAAGAGCAGTGTACAGTGGAATGCAGCCGGTTCGCGCTTTTTCATGTGGGACGGCTTTGATTATTGCCTGGACCTACCGAAGAGGCCAGGGAGCGAAAAGAGTATCAGGCAAGGATCAAGAAAACTTTCAGCCGAAGCACACCCTTTAGTTGCACCTGACCTGCATTTGTGTTATGGCCGAAACGATGATCAAATGCAATGAGATTTTTTTTGGAAGCATCCTGAGACGGGGTTCCCGAAGCTTGCTTCTGCCGGACAGGCGGCGGTGTCGATGTGCCGGAAGACGAGCGAGCGAAAAAAGTACTCCTGAGCGCATGTTTTTTTCTCAAGTTTTCAATTAATCTGGCCGATAGGAAGGATGAAGGAGAATCTACCATGGTTATCACCGACTATCGTGTCCAAAGTGTGTTGCGCACTTACAGCAAACAGCTTCAGAGATCCAAACTTTCGCGCAAGCTGGATGCGGTGGAGTCAAAAGCACCTGACGAGAAGGTGACCATCTCAGAAGAGGCGAGGCGCCGTTTGATCATGGAGCGTGTGGCATCGCAGGCCTTCGAGCAAGCCTACCCGAAGCAGGAGGAAGGCTTGGAGAAAGCGGATGTGAAGAGCGAATAGCCAGTCTTCCGAGGATCGAGTGGAATTGAGAAGCTAAAACCTTTTTTCGAAGTGGACGGTTTCGGTAAGAAGAGTGTGAGGTAGTCAGATGGAAATCCCAAAAGTAAATGCGTACGCGACACAGACGACCCAAAGGTCCAAAGAACAGAGCCGGCGTATTTCGGGAGAAGAAAAATCCCTTCCTTCGAAGCAGACAGCCAAGGAATCGGATAGCGTGAAGCTGTCCAGCGGCTATCAGGAAATGGCTCAGGTAAAGAAGGTTATGATGAGCAGGGAAGATATTCGCGCCGAACGGGTTGATCAGTTGCGCAGTCAGATCGAGAGCGGCAGCTATGTAGTCGAGCCCGAGAAAGTCGCCGGGAAGATGCTTGAAGATGCTCTGTAAGCTTGCCGGTTGCAGCTTCTCCTTCGGCTGCGCGCTCGTGGCTACAGGTACTGAGTCAGGTTCAGGCCATTGAGCATCGACGTGGCTTTCAGTGCAGCCTGAAAGGCGGTTGTCGTCTGCTGGAGCTGTGAAATCGTTGCAACTGCATCCGCATCCTCGAGAGTCGAAAGTCCTTTTGTCCGGTCTGCTTGTACGCTCTCCAAAGCATCCTTCCTGTTGCTCAAATTCTGAAGGCGAGACCCGACCATGGACCGCTGAGCCAAAATGTGCTCCTGGGCGGCGTAGAGAGCCGTCGAAGCCGTTTGAATTCCCGGCTTGTCTTCCGCCTGAACCGCCGCCGTCAAATCCTGTATGGTTTTCAAAATATTCGTATTCGGATCGGTAGGGTCCGTCTGGAAAACTGTCTGTCCGTCCAGATTGATCGTAGCGCGAAGGTTCTTCCCCACGCGAACGTCAAAAATCTGTGTATCTCCTTGATAGGTAAAGTTAGGATCGTTGGCCTGAAACGGAGCGGTCGAGGTGGCGCGGCCGCTGAAGAGGTATTGTTGTCCGTTTTGGGCGTTGGCGATGTCCAGTGCTTCCGTGGACAACTGCCCCAACATCTGAACGAGTGCATCCTTGTTGGCGGGATACTGTGCGCTGTTTGCTTGAGCCACGATATCCTTGGTCTGTGAGAGGATATCATTGAACTGTCCCAGTGCGTTGTCCGTTGCCTCACCCCATTGAGTAGCGAAATCGATGTTTTTCTGAAACGCGTCCATCTCCCTGAGGTTCTGTTTGACATCCATGGCCTGCGCCCATGCCAGCGGGTCATCGCCGGGAGTATTCAGACGCTTTCCCGAATCCACAGTGCTCGTGAGCTGATCGAGCTCTTCCATTTTCTGACTGATATTGTGCGTGCCTTTGTCATAACTCATGGCAAAGCTGATTCTCATGGCAAGCTCCCCCTTTCCTGCCTACACCATCTGAATAACGGAATCCAGGAGCGTGGCTGATTGATGTACAAGCTTGGCTGCTGCCTGATATACCTGCTGAAATTTCAACAGGTCGATCATTTCGTCATCGACGGACACTCCCGATACGGACTGTTGACCGGCTTGAAGCTGCTGGTAAAGAGCATCCTGAAACTTTCCCCGTACCTGGGCGTTTTGTTGATCCATGCCGATTCTTTGTTGGATGTTGCTCAGATACTCACCGAAAGTGGAATTCCCCAGGTCCGGATCACCCGGCTGCGCCGGAAGCTTCAGATTCTGCAGGTCCGCAATGTTCGAAGCCTCGGTAGCATCGGGAGTGAAGTTTGGGTCTACCTGGATATCGGAGGCTTTGAAAGTGGAAACAAGGACGCCGGCATCAAATACATCGGACGCTCCGTTCTGTGTATGAACGCCGTTCACCTGGGTGATGACGGCGGCGGCAAGAGTGTTCAGCCTGTCCAGATAGGTCATGGTAGGATCGTTGGGACTGGACAGAGCGAAAGAAAGGTCATGAGAAACCCCTGTCGAGCCATAAACGTCCAGCAAGGCGCCCAGCTTTCCCCCCGAGAGCTCATTTCGCGGCGGCGGATCGGGCTCCGGTGGAATGGGATAGGCTGTGCCGGCGGAATCGGAGTAGGTCATCCGGTGATTGACGTCGTCATAGACCATGCTTCCCGCCTGGTTTCCCGAGACGAGAGTGACGTTGCTGGAATAGTCGGAAAGGGAAATGGTGAGCGTGCCGTCCGCCTCTTCCTGAGACTTGACGGGAGCCAGCTCGGAGAGCTTCGTCAGAGCCTGATAGCGAAGGTCCCTGAGGTCATTGGCCGTCTGCCCGTTGTATTCGATTCTCTTGATTTGGTCATTATAGCTTGCGATATCGGTCAGTAAGGAATTGGCGCCGGGTATGGTGTCCTTGATCTCGTTTTCCGTGGTTGCGGCAAAGTCCGTAACGCTGTTGTAAGTCTGTTGAATGGTTGTACAAAGATCTTTCGTTGCCTGAGTCACCCCGGTCTGTTCCGCCAAGCCGCCCGGGTTCTGGTTCAATGCCTCCCAGGCGTCCCAGAATTGACCCAGTGCCTGGGAAACAGCATGCTCTCCGTCGTCGGCGAAATAGGCACTGACCGTGGAAAGACGGGCTGATTTAGTGTCGTAGTAGGCTCCGCTCGAGCTGCTCCCCATGAGCTGCTGTTCAATGAACTGATCCCGCTGTTGCGTGATACGGTCCACTTTCGCACCCATTCCTGCCCAGCCGGCATTGTTGACCGGAAGCACGGGATTGGTAACCAGAACAGCCTGCTGACGAGCGTAGGTCTTGCTGTCCGCATTGGAAATATTGTGCGAGGCAGTCTGAATTTGGATCTGGTTGTTCTGGAGCGTGCGCTTTGCAATATCCAGAATTGCGAAGAGGCCTCCCATGTTAGATCTCCTTCCTGAATCCCACCCCTTTGAGGGCGGCGGACCGCTGAAGGTTTTGCCCCGCCTGTCCATACCCATGGCTGGAGGGATAGAGACATTCCATGAGGTCTTGAAAATAGGTAAGCGAGCCTTCAATGAAAACCCGATTTGCCCGGTTCAAGTCCTGAATCTCTTTCAACAGCCCCTTCAAAACCGTGTATTGGGGGGCTTCGGGAGCCTCTTTTTGTACGTCCCTGGACTGCTGCCCGCGCGAGTCCTTGAGATTTTTCAGGGCATGGATCTTCTTGAGGAATTCGCCGGTCAGGAATTCTCTCCGAGGAAGAATCTCCATAAGCTCCCGGTTGTTGAAGCTCCTCAAAACCTCGGCTTCACGCTCGAGCAGCTCGACCAGCTCTCGTGCTTGAGCAACGCATGCCTCACGGAGCACCTCCTCCTGTACCTGTGTCACAACGGCTCCTGAAGCATGCCCGGCTCCGGGCGTATAGTTTTCTTGAGGTGACATAAGAAGATCCTCTCAAAGCGTCAGGACTTCAAAGCGGCCTTGACGTCCGTAGCGCTCTTGTTGTTTGATCCATCCTTTTTAGGATGAGGGCTCGTATTGAGGAGAGGCCGAAGCTGCCGATACAGGATTTCGGCCGGCCCGTGTGTATCCTGCTTGCTACATGCCTCGGCCATCGTCTGGTCCATCATGCCCTCATATACTTCCCGCGCCGAATCCGGCTTCTCTGCCCGCAGCACGGTCTCGTGCATACTCTTGAGAAGGTAGCCCGTCATGATGGCCTCGAATTGCTGACAGGCTTCCTTCAAGCGGCGCTCCTTCGCGTCCGCCGGCTTCGAAGGGGAACCGGCTCCCACGCTGTTGGAGATTCCCGAAATCATGGTCCTCACTCCCTTTGCCAGGTTTACGGCTTGTCTTAGATGATGTCCAGATCCGCATGCAACGCCCCGGCAGCCTTGATGGCTTGAAGGATGTTGATCAGGTCTCTGGGGGTGGCTCCAATGGCATTTAGCCCCTGAACAACCTGAGCGATGGTCACGCCGCCTCCGATGATGTTGAGGGCTCCCTTTCCTTCCTGCACTTCGATTTTGGTCTGCGGTGTCACCGTTGTCTGTCCCTTGCTGAAAGGAAGGGGCTGGGAGACGGCGGATTGCTCGCTGATCTGTACGGTCAGGCTCCCGTGAGCGATGGCAATGGGTGAGATACGTACGGTATCTCCCATTACGATAGTGCCGGTCCTTTCGTTGACCACGACTCTTGCTACGGCTTCGGGCTCCACCTGGAGGTTCTCGACTTGTGTGATCATCTCGATTGCGCGGTCACCGAAGAGTGGCGGGACATCGAGCTTGATCGTCGCGGCGTCCACGGCTTTGGCATAGGGACCTCCGAGAGAGCTGTTGATTGTGGAAACGGTTTTGGAGGCCGTGGTGAAATCCGGCGAATTCAAGATGAGGTCCAGACGCCGCACGTCCGTGTAGTGAACGGGTATTTCCTGTTCGACGGCGGCACCGCCGGCTATGAAGCCTACCGTCGGGTGGTTTTTCTGTGCGGAGCTCCCGGACTTTCCCGAGACCGCGAAGCCGCCCACCGTTATTGGACCCTGAGCCACGGCATAGGGCTTGCCGTCGGGACCCTGGAGCGGAGTCATGAGGAGGGTGCCGCCTTCCAGGCTCTTGGCGTCGCCGATGGAGGAAACCTGTACATCGACCTTTGTTCCGACCCGCGAAAAGGGAGGAAGCTTGCCCGTCACCATAACCGCGGCGACGTTCTTGACTTTCACCTGGGACGGATCGACATGGATGCCCACGTTATCCAGAAGGTTGGCCAGGGTGTTCACTGTAAATTGCGTCTTGTCCTTGTCCCCCGACCCATTCAATCCTACCACCAGGCCATAGCCGATCAGCGGGTTCGATGCGGTCCCCTTGAAGTAGGCGATGTCCTTGATGCGAACCGCTTCCGCCCCCGAGGCGAGCAGCAGCCCGAGCACCGGCAACAGGGCTACGGTCCGGGCCAATATTTTGACTTTCCACATTTTTCGGTTCATATGCGCCTCGCTGGATTCGTTAGAATGGAGAGACAAAGTCCAACAACTGAAGAAACCAGCCCGGCTTTTGGTTCTGAGCGACCGGGCCTTTTCCCACCAGGAAAATCTTGGCCTCGGCAATATCCTGGGAAAGGACCGTGTTGTCCCTGGTAATGTCCATGGGGCGGATCACGCCTTCCAGAACGATCTGCTGCATCTCGTCGTTCACCTTTGTCCAGCGGGAGCCACGAATCACCAGGTTTCCCGAGGGAAGAATGTCCACGACCGTGGCAGTCATATAGGCCGACATGGTATCCTCCCTGGTGGTGGCGCCGTTTCCACTGAAGTTGTTCGCGAACTGCCCCTGATACGGACCCAGGGACATGGAGCTGGTGGGGTTCTTCACCCCTGCCGCCCCGACTCCGATGCCGCTAAAATTGAAGGACCCGCTAAAATCCTTGCTCTTACTTGTTTTCGTTGTGCCTGTCTTCGATCCTTTGGCCGACTCGTTGACGGTGATGGTGACAACGTCTCCCACCTTTCTGGCCTTGATGTCCTGGAAAAGAGAGTTATTACCGCCGGCCCACAGAGAGCCGCTCGGGACTTCCGGCTTCGATTCAGGAGGCGGGGGAGGCATGGGGGTGAAGAGTGTAGGGTTTGGCTTGGCCATGGTAGGCGTGACTGGAGGAGCCGTGGCACAGGCGGCCAAGCCCAGAAGCGTCAGGGAGAGAATCAAGTGCAGTCCTGAAATATGACGCCTGGAGCTTCCACATACGCGGGACGGGCCGAATGAATTACCGGTTGTTGCTCTACGTTCTTCAAACATGGGTTCCCCCCTTTCTTCCTCTGTCACGGGACAGCCTGAACGGTGGTGGCGTCAATAACCCGACATGGGATGGTCCGGTTGGTCGTAACGTTGACGATGCGAACGGTATCTCCCACTCCGGCATCCTCGCGCGCCTGGCCCCTGGCAGATAGTTCCAACCCCGGTTGGCGATAAACGATGGTAACGACGCTGTTGCGCCTGATAACCAGTGGATTGTCGAGATCCGCCAGGAGAATAGGCTGGTGAAAGCCGACATCTTTCAAAACCCTCTTTCCGACCACCTGATCGTATTGGATGGCAAAACGGTCCATGGCATCGGAAATATTGATTCTTTGAAATTCGATGTCCTTTTCCGAGATGACGTCATTTCGTTTCAAGGGATGTACGGAGTGGACAATGTTCTGGAATAGATCCACCTTGCCGGTCACCCTCACGGCGCGGTCTTTCTGTCCATCGATCAAAAACTGAATCGTCAAGACGACGTTTCCAACATAGCGTTCTCGAGGAGAGGCACTCACCTCGTAGGTCATGTTTCCCACGGGCAGATCCACCGGTCCCGAGGCATACACGGCGCGAATCGCCATATCCTGGGCATCCCAGGGGGCTTTCGTCTCGACGAAGCCCCGGTAGATAGCTTCGAGCTGTTCTCTGGATACCTGGATGGATGGGCGTTTGATGACGATGTTCTGCGGCATGACGATGTCCGTCCGGGAGGCATCATAACCCTGAGAGGCAAAGAATCGCTGGAGATAGGCCTGAAGCTGCCTGGGCTGAATGATCTTCTCCGCTCCCGGAGCCGGAGCTTCACCGATGTCCACGCCGGCCATGCTGTTTTTCCAGTCCTCGGGAAGAGAGCCGGCATCACACAGATCCAGGAGAGAGACGTGTTTCCTCTCTGCCTTCACCTCGGAAAGAATCTCGAGCTTCGGGAGCAGTGTCATAGCCTGACAGGAAGAGAAAGCTCCTCCTTCACCCCCCCGCCAGGGAAGCAAGCACAGGCTCACCAACACAGCCACGCCCGATAGCAGAGCTCCAGGTTTCATAGGTCTTCGGCCCTTCTCTTAAGCCTTCACGTTGTTTGCCGTCTGCAGCATCTCATCCGCCGCCTTGATGATCTTTGAATTGGCTTCATAAGCCCGCTGCCCCACGATCATGTTCACCATTTCTTCAACGACGTTGATGTTTGAATTCTCGAGATAACCCTGGAGCAAAGATCCGAAGGCGTCCGTTCCGGGTTGTCCCGTTTCGGCATCGCCCGAAGCCTCGGTTGGGACGGCGTAGTTACGCCCTACGTTGAGCAGGCCCGTTTCATTGGCGAAATTATAGAGAGTGAGAGTCTGTGTCGCGAGGCTCTGTCCGCTCTGATCGAGGGCGGTGAGCGTTCCTCCGGAATCGATGTTGATCGTTACCGCTTGTTTAGGAACGCTGATCTCGGGTTGCAATCGGTTGCCTTCGGAATCGCAAAGTGTTCCTTCCGCATCGAGCTTGAAGGCGCCGGCGCGGGTGTATACTTCTTCCGTGCCTCGCAGCACCTTGAAGAACCCTCTTCCCTCGATGGCCAGGTCCAGGGGATTGTCGGTCTGGCTGAAGTTGCCCTGGCTGTACATCTTCTGAACCGAAACCGTCTTGGCCCCCATACCTACCTGGATTCCCGAAACGACCTTGGTGTTGTTCGAAGTCTCGGCTCCAGGCGGAACGATGGTCTGATACATCAGGTCCTCGAAATTCGCCCGCCCCTTCTTGAACCCCGTTGTGTTGGCGTTGGCAAGGTTGTGAGCGATGACGTCCATATTGGTCTGTTGCGACGACATGCCCGTGGCAGCCGTCCAGAGTCCCCGAATCATATGTCATTCTCCTTTCCCGAGTCTCGATCCTTAAGGATTGCCCAGTTTGGTTATGATCTCGGAGTCCTCCTGCACGAAAGACTGCAGGACTTTCTGGTAGCTTTCAAAACTCCTCGTCGTATCGATCAACTGGGCCATTTCTTCCACCATGTTGAAGTTGGCCTGCTCGAGGGCTCCCTGTTGAACCGTGCAATTTGTAGCCTGGACCGGTTGTTCTCCTTCGGGAATCTTGAAGTAGTTGTACTTAACCTTCTCAGGCACTACTCCTTCGGGAAACACGACAACGTCGATAGTGTCAATGGGACCCTTGTCGTCAAAGATTTGACCATCTCTGTCGATCCGAACATTGGTGTCCTTCAACTGGATTGGCCCGTTGCGGTTCAATACCGGATAACCGTCCTGGGTCACCAGGGTGCGATCCTTGCTCAAGGTGAGATTGCCGGCCCGTGTATACAGGATTCCCTCGGCGGTCTGCACGCGCAGGAAGCCGTTTCCCTGGAGACCGATGTCCAGAGGATTTTCCGTCGTGCGGAGTGTTCCCTGGTCCATCCGGGTGTGAGTCGTGTGGTAGATGAAGTCCTTGAAGCTCATCGCATCCTTTTTGTAGCCGGGAGTTGCCGTGTTCGCGATGTTGTTGGCAAGGACGGCAAGCCTTTTCTCCTGCTGTTGGGATGCCAGTGCCGATGCATAAAAACCGATTTTCATGACTTCGTCTCCTTTCGAGGCATCGTGAGATGCAACGAAAGTGCCATGCGATCTCTCGATGAGGAAAGAAGAAGAGTGAGGTTTCCAGCGCATCTGGTGATTTTATGGGGAGGCGGCTGAGCGCTTTTTTTGTGAATGAGGAAAAACTTGCCCTGTGTACAAGCGGACTTTGCCGAAGAGTGAGTCGATCAGGGAACGTGGGGCGCATTTGAAAAGGGGGTATCGAAGGATATAACCTCAGCCTGACACTGCGCAATTGGTCGCTCCGAGAGTTCACCTGCGGCAAGCTCCGTTCGAACTTCTTCGGGACAGATAAAAGTGACGCTCATATGGGCAAATAGATGAAGCGAGGAGCCATGAGAGCTCTTAGGAATTGATCGGTTACTCGCTTGAGATTGTGTGCCCACTGGAACATGGTAACGTACTGTGCGAGATATTTCTTGTGTACACGCCCCGGAACGGCCGAAGGAAGTTGCGCAGTCCCGTCCAAGCACCCTCCATGGTGTTGCAATGCACCTCGCGGGCTACCCACATAGGGCGGGACAACCTATCGATTCAATATACTCTGAGCGGATAGCGGTTGAGTTTTCTTCACCGCAGAGGCGCAGAGGACACAGAGGAAACGCAGAGAAAAGCTCTTGGAAATCTCTAAATCTTCTCTGCGCTTTCTTTGTGTCCTCTGCGCCTCTGCGGTGAACACACAAGCTCCCCTTAGGCATGTCCCGTTTTATGCCGGTAGCCCACCTCGCGGATGCCATCCCCGTCATCGTCCCTGGCGTACATCCGTTTACCGATATGAGCGGAGCGAATATTGCAGGTGCCATCGCCAAAGGGGGTCTGTCCGAAAAAATCAGACCGGATCTGGCAAAAGCGGATTCCATACGCTATACTGTAATCCGTTTGGCGGAAAAGGGAATTCCAGTTATCCACGGACAGAAATACCGGGCGGGGGGCGGGTTCGGAGAGGACTATGCCGAGAGTTCTTATCATTGATGATGATGAGGCCATGAACCGGGCGCTGGCTTATGCAGTCGAGCGCAAGGGCTATGACGTCACGGGCGTGCTGACTCTCCGGGAGGGTTTGGAGAAGGCTCTTTCCGGAGTGTTTGACGTCGTCTATCTGGACGTGCACATGCCCGACGGAAACGGACTGGTTGTGGTGGATTGCGCAGCCCTTCCCGAGGCCCTCGTGGAGACCATTGTTCGTGGATGCTTCCGATTCGCATGTTGCCGTTCTTCTGCCGGCCGACCGGCGGGGTCTTTCGGACATCTATTCCTTGAGTGACTGGCTCTGGGATACGCGCATCATTCTCATTTTACCCGACAGAGATAGAGAAACGATTACAAATGGACTCAAACTGAGGCCTCGCTTTTTTACGTATGCGGATGAGGATTTTGGGGAAGTGGCTGCCGTGCTTGCCAAAATGCTTGGAGTGGCGTTTATTGCCGGAGGGACGGGACGCTGATTTTCATGATGCGGGTGATGAGGCCCGGGAATGAATAGACAGGCAGGACAAACATGAAAAGGGTCACACCGATGGCCGCAGACCTGTATGAAGATCAACAGACGCTCCCGGCAAACGATCCGGGAAAAGAGGTGCAAGTGGAGAGCTCTAACGTGGCTCGCTCACAGGGCGTGGACTATGAGGAGAAGAGAAGATGGCTCCGGTTGGAGCTCTTCTTGTCATTTATTGAATGGGCTCGGGGGAAGCTAGGAAGACAAGCGCTTCCGTCCATTGTCGAGCCGGACGGAGAGGGAGGCAGGGACGTCGGTCTGCCCCGGACACAAACAGTGGAGGGATGGGAAGACTGCCTGCGCCTCGTTGTCGAAGAGCTCCGTGCACTGGGCGGCTCGACGGAAGGGCAATTCCTGGCTATCGGTTCGAAGTTCCAGGATTTCTATCGGGATGCCAGGGAAATCTCCAGGATGTCTTCCTCTGTATCGAGCCTGATGTCCGGTGAGGAGATCAGTACAACGATCAACGGATTGCAAAAGATTCTCAACGGGATGAAAGGGCTCGATGGTGAAACGAGGCGGAGCGCCGAGACGCTGAGCGGGATTCTGGACATTCTGGGTAACATACACAATTCCCTGGCCGGTTTTCAGAAAGTGGTTCAGGTGTTGAACGTACTTTGCATCTCCACCAGGATCGAAAGCGCCCGCTTCGGAGAGAACGACACGGGCTTCGATACCCTTGCGGATGATATAAAGAAGCTGGCACTGCACATCGAGGCCAAATTCGCCAATATTCTGAATCAGTCGGAAACCTTGAGCCTTCTGATCCGGGATGCCCTCTCCAGGGTGGTGGGTCTTGAAGCCCGGCAGCGCGGACAGGCCCAGGCGATTCTGGATCGCCTGATGGAAGGCCTGGGCTCCTTGATGGAGAAGCATGAGCTCTCTTCCCGCGCGGCGAGAAATGTCTCGGCGCGCTACCAGGAAATATCGGGGGGCATCGGGGAAATTGTGGCGTCCATGCAGTTCCATGATATCACGCGCCAACAGATCGGGCACGTCGAGCAGGCTCTGGAGGATCTGGCTCCGGTCGCGGCGGGGGTCGTGGAACGAGACGGGCGAAAGGGATGGAGCCGCAGGCTGAAAAAGCGGGATGAACATCGTCGAGCAATCGAGGCCGGAGCACAGCAGGCTTCCGAGCTGGAATCACCTCTTGAGGCCGATATCGGCAAGGTCGGCGACGTTTGTGAGCTTCAATCGATTCAGCTTGTTCACGCCAGGGATAAATTGAGTGGAGCTGTGAACAGGATCATCCACAACCTGCGGGCGACCGCTTCCCATATTCAGGGGATGTCGAAAGAAATACAGGAGATGGCTGGAGCCGCCGGCGAGGCCGGGGATTCGTTCCTCTCGGGAATGGAATCCGGGCTTTCGGTGGTGACGGCGGCTCTTGCGGAATATACCGGCGTCAACGCCGAGCTGTCTGCCGCCATCCGCTCGGTGACTTCCACGATCGTCAACATGTCAGCGTTTGTAAGCGACATCGAGAGGATCAGCCTGCAGATAAAGCTCATCGCCCTCAATGCCATCGTGAAGGCCGAGCATATCGGTGAAACGGGGGTGGCGCTGGGAGTTCTTGCGGATGCGGTTCATCGGCTGTCGGTCGAAACACGGGATCAGACGGCCTCTGTTTCCGAGGTTTTCAGGGCCATCAACGCTGCCGCGGAAGAATTGTCCTTGAATGTGGATGTTGAAAAACAGGGAGGAGGCCTGGAGACCGGGCACATGGCCGAAGAGCTGAAGGCCCTGATCGCCACCCTCCATGACGTGAACCAGCGGATAGTCGGCCTTCTTACGAGAATCGACGAATCGGGGCGAAAGCTGTGGGAGGATATCGAACAGACCGTCTCGGAGGTCACCGTTCACGAACATGTGACCGGCGTGATCGACCGGGTTGTTCTCGGGCTCGATGCCGTCGTGGATCATTCGCGGTTTCTGGTCCCTTCCAGCAGTACCCTCGAAAGGGCTGATATGCTGAAAGCCCTCGAGTCTGCCTACACCATGCATAGCGAGCGTGAGGTGCATGAACTGGTTCTGGGAGGAGCCCCATCGGATAGCGCCGGCGGGACTGTTACCGGGGAACGAGCCAAGGATGCCGTTTCGGGGAGCTGCGGGAGTGAATCCGACGCCGAAGCTTCGGAAGAAGATTTAGGAGATAATTTCGAACTATTTTGAAGAGAGTGAAGACTGACTTCCACTCGACGGATCTTTGTGTTTTCTCCGCGTTCTCTGCGGTTATGTTTGTCATTGGAACGGATCAGGGAGGATGGTATGCATTATAAAATGGAGCGAACAGGCGATGCGGGGACGCTGATCCTTGGCGGTGAGCTTACCCTGCAGGCCGCGAATGAGCTGAAAGAGGTTCTTATCAAAACACTGGAGGCCGACAACGACGTGATTCTCGATCTGGAAGATGTGGTCGAGGTCGATCTGTCGTGCCTCCAGTTGCTCTGCTCGGCACATCGTACCGCGATGATGGCCAACAAGCGGCTGTCCCTTAACTGGGCCGGCTCTAAGGTGTTTCAGCGGGTGATGGAAGAATCCGGGTATTCACGGCACATAGGCTGCAGCCTGGATCGCAAAAGGAGTTGTCTGTGGGTGAAAGGAGGAAAGGATGTCCAAGATCATCATGACCGTGGATGATTCGGCCAGTGTGCGCCAGATGGTAAGCTTCACGTTGAAAGATGCCGGCTACGGGGTAGTGGAGGCGGTCGACGGCGTCGATGCTCTCTCCAAGTTGAATGGCACTCCCATCCACATGATGATCACTGATCTCAACATGCCGAACATGGACGGTATCGAGCTGATTCGCAACGTGAGGGCCAATCCTGCGTACAAGTTCATACCCATCATCCTGCTCACTACGGAATCTCAGTCTGAAAAAAAGCAGGAAGGTAAGGCCGCCGGCGCGACCGGTTGGATCGTAAAGCCTTTTAAACCCGAACAGCTTCTTGCGGTGATCAAAAAGGTGCTTGGATGACCGAAGACTATAGAAAAGCCTTCAAGGAAGAGGCGCGCGAGCTGCTCGTCGAGCTCGAATCGTCCTTGCTGGAGCTCGAGGAGACTCCGGACGACCGGGAGATCATCGGACGTGTGTTTCGCGCCCTGCATACCATCAAGGGCTCCGGAGCCATGTTCGGCTTCGATGAGATGGTGGCTTTCACTCATGAGGTGGAGACGGTATTCGACTTGGTGCGCAACCAGAAACTGCCCATAACCAAGAACCTGGTGGATCTGACCCTCTCGGCGGTAGATCTGATACGCTCCCTGGTCGAGGCCTCCGATGTCGAGGGAGCGGTGGATGAAGCCAGGGTCAAGGATCTGGTGGGAGCTTTCAGAGCGTTGATTCCTTCCAGCCGGCCTCGAGCACGCAAGGTCCAGGAAGTGGATGTCGATTCCTCACAAACGGTCGGGAAGCTTTTCACCTACCGCATACGTTTCCGTCCTCACCGGAGTATGCTCAAGAACGGCACCAATCCGATCCTCCTGTTGAACGAGCTGCGGGGGCTCGGAGAATACAAGGTCGTGGCGCATCTGGATGCCATCGAGACTTTGAAGAGCTTGGATCCCGAAGTCTGTTACACCTCCTGGGATATTATTCTGAGCACCGGGCGGGGGCTCGATGCCATCCAGGACGTTTTCATCTTCTGCGAGGAGGACTGCGAGCTGGACGTCGAGGTCATCGACGGGGACTACGACCCTGAAGACCGGCAGCCGTATAAGAAGCTGGGAGAAATTCTGGTCGAGCAGGGCCACCTCTCGCGCGAGCAGTTGGTGGAGGTATTGAAAGGACAAAAGCGGATCGGGGAGCTGCTGGTGAACGCCGGGCTGGTCGAGCCGAGGAATGTGGAGTGTGCACTGGTTGAGCAGCAGCATATCCGCGGGATTCGTGAGAGACGACTGAAAGAGGAAGCAGCCTCGACTGTTCGAGTGCCGGCGGACAGGCTGGACGTCCTGGTGGATCTGGTCGGAGAGCTGGTAACGGTTCAGGCGCGGCTGAGCCAGACGGTGATTTCGCAGAACAATACGGAAATGCTTTCCATCGCGGAAGAGGTGGAGCGTCTGACCGTCGAGCTTCGTGACAATACGATGAGTATTCGTATGCTGCCCATCGGAACGACTTTCAACAAGTTCAAGCGCCTGGTCCGGGATCTTTCCTGCGAGCTGGGCAAACAGGTCGAGCTGGTCACGGAAGGCGCGGAGACAGAGCTTGACAAGACCGTGATCGAACGTCTGAACGATCCTTTGGTGCATCTCATCCGCAACAGTATCGACCACGGAATCGAGCCTCCTGACGTCAGAGCGGCTGCCGGAAAGCCGATGCAGGGAACGATACACCTGTCGGCGATGCACAGTGGGGCCAGCGTTCTGATCCGGATCAGGGACGACGGGGCAGGACTCAACGTGGAGAACATCCGGGCCAAGGCCCTGGAGAAGAACCTTATCGCACCGGATGCGGATCTCTCGGAAAAGGAAATTGCCTCCCTTATCATGGCACCCGGATTCTCGACGGCCTCGAAAGTGACGAATGTCTCGGGTCGAGGCGTGGGGATGGACGTGGTCAAGCGCAGCATCGACGCTCTTAGAGGCTCCATAGATATCGGCACTGAACGGGGGGCCGGGACGACCATCACTCTCAAGCTGCCGTTGACTCTGGCTATCATTGACGGCCTGCTGGTTAAAATCGGAGAAGGCAGCTTTGTGCTGCCCCTTTCGATCGTCGAGGAATGCGTGGACCTGACCGAAGAGGACGTGGCAAAAGCCCATGGCAGGGATATGACCAGCGTACGGGGAGAAATCGTTCCCTACATCAGGCTGCGCGATCAATTCTCCATAGACGGCGCTCCCCCCGAAGTGCAGCAGATCGTTATCACGGAGGCCATCGGGGGCAAGGTGGGCTTCGTCGTGGATAAGGTCATCGGGGAGTATCAGACGGTGATCAAGACGTTGAGCAAAATCTACAGGGATGTTAAAGGAATATCGGGAGCGACGATCCTGGGTGACGGGACGGTTGCTCTTATTCTGGATATACCGCAGTTGATTTCGTCCGAAGAGTCGGCAAGGCAGCTCCACTATTGATTGTTTCGTCATCGAGAAGGCAGTGCCGGTCCGAACGAGAGCCGTATGGCTCCGGACAATGGATGAGAACTGAACGGAAAGACTCGTGCAATGGAAGGATGAGCCAATGAGTGTAGCCTCGATCACTGAAGCGAGTCAGTACCTGACTTTCAAGCTTGGCGAGGAGGTGTTCGCGCTGGACATCTCCAAGGTCCGTGAAGTGCTGGATTTTACAACGATAACCAAGGTGCCCAAAACACCCGAATTCATGCTGGGAGTTATCAACCTTCGGGGCAGCGTAGTGCCCGTTGTGGACATGCGCATTAAATTCGGCATGACGCCGACCGAAACGACGGTAAATACATGCATCATCATCGTGGAGATCGATCTGGACGGGGAAGCGACCATACTTGGCGCTCTTGCGGATTCCGTGCAGGAGGTGATGGAGCTCGATCCCGACCAGATCGAGCCGCCCCCCCGGATTGGAACACGGCTGAAGACGAAGTTTATCAAAGGCATGGGCAAGCGCGATGGTCAATTCATCATCGTTCTCGATATCGATAAGGTGTTTTCCACCGACGAACTGGCTATTGCACAGGACGTGATGGAAGAAATGACCGCGTAAGGTATTGATTCATAAGTGATGAATGCGTAAGCGATGAATGGTTGACAGCCGGAATGCCGAATTTTTTTCATCAGACAACGCACTTCGAGTATCTTGTCCGGACGGCTCTGCCGGAGCTGATTCGATCCTATGGCTATGGCATCGGAAAGAAGCTGATTGTCTGGAGCGCCGGATGTTTCAGTGGGGAAGAGCCCTACACCCTGGCAATGATCCTGAGTGAGTTTGCGAGGAGATATCCAGGACTTGGCTTCCATTTCCTCGTGCTTGCCACCGATATTTCAGCGGACCTGCTTGAAATAGCGAAGCGGGGGATTTACGATGAAATCAGCATCGATCCGGTTCCCATGGAATTGAGAAAAAAATACCTCTTGAGGAGCAAAGACAGAGCCAAGCGGCTCGTGCGAATCGCCTCCGAGGTGAGAGAGCTTGTCAAGTTCCGCAAAGTCGATCTCAGGGAAGAAGAATTCAGGTTCCGGGAGCCGGTGGATATCGTGTTTTGCCACAGCGGCCTGGGCCGGATGGGAAAAGGGGAGCGTGAAAAACTGTTGGATCGGATGTATCATCAATTAAGTCCCGGAGGTTACCTGTTCTTGCAGCCGGCCGGGCCGGCGGATGGTCCGGATGTGCCTTGGACGCCGGTCGCGCCGATGGTCTACCGAAAACTTGAAGTCTAAAGCCCTGGATTTGTGACGATAAGAGAGTAATGCCACTGGAGCGTTCCGAGAACCTGCCTGAAAAAAATGCGTTCGCGCCCGGCCTGTCCGATAGGGGCTTCAACCGTCTGAGAGACTTTATCCATGACGTTTGCGGCATCGATCTACCTCTCGCTCACATTGCCACGACGGTTTACAGGAAGCTGTAATGGATTCGAGCCAGACGAAGTTGCCCGTTGTTTATCTAAAGCCCGGCGAAATATACGTGGGACACAAGCCTTCCCTGGTGACGACCATCCTCGGATCTTGTGTCTCGATAGTCTTCTTCAATCGCCGCTTTGAGCTGGGCGCCATTTGCCACGCGCTCCTTCCTGCCGGCGACTGCAAAAACGAGACATACCGCTATGTGGATTGCTGTATAAACCGCATGTTGGAAAGCTTCAATGCCTACGGCCTCGGACCTTCCGAAATCGAAGTGAAGCTCTTCGGAGGCTCGGATATACTCCAGGTAACCAGAGAAAGCGGCGACAGAAAAACAATCGGACGACAAAACATCGAGGCTGCCCTTGAAGCCATAGACGCCATGGGACTCCAATTGACTGCGTCGGATGTCGGAGGATCCACCGGACGGAAGATCTTTTTCTACACCCATACCGGCGAAGTTTTCCTGAAGAGACAAAGAAAGATGGCGGATCTCGATCCGGTTTCGTAGAGACCGTAATGGATTGCGGGACCGGCGTCGATGACGATCCTTGTTGATAATAAGAAGATAAACGCTGCTGCCGCTGATCCTGAAGGATAGTGAATGGATAAGAAAATCAAGGTGCTGATCGTCGATGATTCCGCCCTGGTCCGCCAGACCTTGAAGGAATTGCTCTCTTCGGACCCGGCCATCCAGGTCATGGGGACTGCCGCGGACCCGTTTATCGCGGCGGAAAAGATGCGGCACGAAGTGCCCGACGTCATCACCCTCGACGTCGAGATGCCGCGTATGGACGGTATCACCTTTCTTCAGAAGATCATGAGTCAGCATCCGATTCCGGTGGTCATCTGTTCCAGCCTCACGGAGAAGGACTCGGCAACCACCTTGAAATCCCTGGAATATGGAGCGGTGGACATCATTCAGAAGCCTCGGGTCGGGACCAAGAAGTTTCTCGAAGAATCAAGGGTGCGCATATGCGACGTGGTGAAAGCGGCTTCTCTGGCCAAGGTCAGAGCTCTTCCCATCCCTTATCGGGTGGAGCCGAAGTTGACTGCCGACGCCGTCATTCAGAAACCGACCTCGAAAGCGATGATCGAGACCACTGAAAAGGTGGTGGTCATCGGTGCGTCCACGGGAGGGACCGAAGCCCTCCGGGTATTTCTCGAAGCCCTTCCTCCCGATGCGCCGGGCATCGTCATCGTTCAGCACATGCCGGAGCACTTTACGGCTGCCTTTGCCAGGCGTCTTGACGGCATCTGCCGCGTTTCAGTCAAGGAGGCGGAAAACAACGACACCGTCATTCGAGGCCGTGTTCTCATCGCTCCGGGCAACCGCCATCTGCTCCTCAAGCGCAGTGGAGCCCGGTACTATACGGAAGTCAAAGACGGCCCCCTCGTCTGCCGGCATCGTCCCTCCGTGGATGTACTTTTTCGATCCGCCGCCCGTTATGCAGGCCCCAACGCAGTCGGCGTCATCATGACGGGCATGGGGGATGACGGAGCGAAGGGAATGCAGGAAATGAAAGAGGCAGGCGCCACGACTCTCGCCCAGGACGAGAAATCCTGCGTTGTCTTTGGAATGCCCAACGAGGCTATAAAGCGCGGATCCGTGGACAAGATCGTCTCTCTCGAAAATATAGCGACCGAAGTGTTGAAGCTTTGTGGCTCATGACGGATGGGATAATGGGAGAGGAGAGTATCGCTCAGTGCACCGCGCGAGGTAACCGGCGATGAAAAATGAGGACACTAAACTGCTTATGGGTAATACATGGCTTGTTTTTTCACTGCTCGCCTTAGTTTGTTGGGGATTGTGGGCGCTTCTTCCGAAGCTTGCCGTACAGTATCTGAGCCCGAGGAGCGCTCTGGTCTATGAGACTATAGGAGGACTTCTGGTTGGCGTCGTGGTGTTGAGCACGGTGGGTAGCGATCTGGAGTTCAATATCAAAGGGGTTTTGCCCTCCATCGGTACCGGCATAGCCGGCTACCTGGGATTGCTGTTCTTCCTGTACGCAGTACAGATGGGAAAGGTTTCCGTCATTTCCGCGGTGACTGCAGCTTATCCGGTCATCACTGTCCTGCTGGCAGCCCTCTTTCTGAAGGAAAAGGTCAATCCCGTTCAGTGGGCGGGAATAGGCCTGGCGATTGTCTCCGTTGTTCTCATGTCGCATGAGTGAACAGACAATCCCGTTCACCTGATCCTATTTCCAGACCTGTTCCCAGTCGATGGGATATACATAAGGTCTGGTCGCTATTTCCCCGGGCCAGACCATCTCGAGCTTTCCTTCGATCCACTGGGCCAGATAGGTGGGGAGGTTGTTTTGGTTGGTCATCTTGCCGTGGGCAACGAACTTGACCGGGCCGAAAATGGTCATGAGGTCCGTGGCGGCAAGGGCCTGGCGGATGTCCTGGGGAGATGACGATTTGGTGCGCTTCAGACAGTCGCCAATGACGCAGGCGGCGGCGTAGCCTTCCGCGCCGTGGTATTCCGTGGGTACGCCGTATTTTCTGACGAATTTTTCATAATATTCCATCGCCCCGGGATAAGGAAGGGATTGGTGCCATAGAGTGGCCGAGAAGACCGCCTCCGCGGCCTTCCCGCTGTTTTTTTCGAATTCCGGAAGAGTGAAGCCCGCCCCACCGCCCACGAAAAGCCTGGGAGAGAGACGAAGCTCCATGGACTGGATCATCAGGAGGGATGCATCCGTAGCATAAGAGATCATGTAAATGAGGTCCGGTTTGGCTTCCTTGATCTTGGTGAGAAGTGGCTTGAAGTCCATGCCGCCATGCTCGTAGACTTCGGAAAAAATCACTTTGATTCCCAGACGCTCACAGGTCTGCTGGAATTCTTTGGAGCCGGAAGAGCCGAAATTGGTGTTTTCGTACAGGATGACCGCCGTTTGTGGTTTTACCACGTCGGTGAGGAAAGATTCGAGACCTCTGGTATAGTCGCTGACGGGGGGATTGAGGCGGAAAACATACTCCCAGCCCTGTTCGGTGATCTTGTTGTCCGAGCCGGTGTTGACGAGGAAAGGTATTCGGTGTTGCTGGGCCACCCCCGCTATGGCAAAGGTTTCGGAACTGCCGTAGCCTCCACCGAGCATGAGGACTTTGTCCTTGGTGATGAGCTTTTCGGCTGCTGAGCGAGCTACATCGGGGCGTCCTGTATCGTCTTCAAAAATCAGCTCCAGCTTCTTTCCGTTAATACCACCCGTTCCGTTGATTTCCTCGAGGGCCATTTCGAAGGAAATCTTTTCTATTTCTCCGAACTTCGCCTTATCACCAGTGATGGGAAGGATGATTCCCACCTTGAGAGCCTCGTCCGCCCAGGTGAGTGGCATCGTCAGGATGATGGCCAATGCCAAAACGAGGGCCACTACCGTTACTCTCTTCATCTCGTAGCATCCTTAAGAAAAGTTTGACAGCTCACTTTGCACCGATACCCTTTACGCCGAAAAAAATCCATTTCGTTCAAACCAGTGCTGAAAAAAATGATTATTGAGATAGTGAAGAATTTGGGATCAATACGTAAGCTTAAATGTAAAAACACCGCAGGAGAAGCAGCGTTAACGTTTGAAACCGGCGATGTCATCCGAAACGAAAGGAGTGTAGTATGGCTGAAAACGCTGTGTTTGTCGAGGGGAGAACGCTCGCGATTCACCGTTGTGCCAACGGATGTCGTCTTGACATTCACCTTGTTTTTCATGATAATCCCTATCTGGCTTTCCAAGGGATGTGGAAGGGCGCGAAATCGTGCGTGATCCGAGGCTTTGCAAGCTATTCGGAGTCAGGGTGGCTCGTCGAAAATTCACCTGCTGTGGAAGCGATGTAGAAGTACATGGCTATACGTCTCATGACAGTGTGGGTTGAGAAGTGCTTTTTTTTTGCTCGCTGAGCCGGTTATATTTACAGGAATACTGGTATCTACATGCCTTGCCTCTATGAGGAGCTTTCTTTATGGTGTCGAAGATCAGATTTGTTTGCGTGGGGTTGATGATCTGCTGCCTTATCTTCGCAGGTCAGGCATTTACACAGGAAGTCCAGATCGTTCCGGTTCAGTCCGCGCCGGCTGCCCCAGCCGCTCCAACCGGTGCCGCGGTAGGCCCGGCTGCCCCCGTGGCGCCCGTTGCGGCCGGCGCACCCATGGCTCCGGGTATTCCAGGACCGATGGGTGCCCCGGGATCTGTTGGCGGGACGACGGCTTCCACGGCTCCCGCCGCTCCTTTTGTGACACAAGGCGCAGTTCCTCCGGGGCAGGCTCCCGGTGCTCCGGCCCCGGTGTCCACGATGCCGGGCTACATTCCACCGGGAGCCACTTCAGCAGCTCCTGCCGTTCCACCTGCCGCTGCCGAGGCTCCGGGTGGAGGAGAAGGACTGTCTTCCTTCGAGCAGTACATTTCCGGGAAAGCACCTACCACCATCTCTTTCGATATCAAGCAATTCGGGTATGATTTGTTCAAGCTGCCTGCGCCTCCCGCATCGACGACGCCGGGTGTGCCGGCTCCTGCCGTTCCTCCTGCCGCTATTCTGGATATGCCGGTGAACCCCGACTATCTGATCGGACCGGGGGATGAAGTGCGGCTGAGCATCTGGGGAAGCTTCGAGACGTCCCTGGCGCTGCAGGTGGACCGTGATGGAAACATCACCCTTCCCAGGGCGGGCGTTCTGCCCGTGGCCGGCCTTACCTTTCAACAGCTCAAGGAAGTCATCCAGAAGGAGCTCGCAAAGTACTTCACCGACTTTCAGATGAACGTAACCATGGGGCCGCTCAAGACCATGAGAGTCTACCTGGTGGGAAATGCCAAGGCCCCTGGATCTTATACTGTATCGTCTCTTTCAACCGTTATCGGTGCTCTGGTCGCGTCCGGGGGACCGACCAAAACAGGGTCGCTGAGGGATATTCAGCTCAAGCGGGATAACCAGGTCATTACCCACCTGGATCTCTACGACCTTTTGCTGAAGGGTGATAAATCCAAGGATGTGCGATTGATGCCGGAGGATGTGATCTTCATTCCCCCTGTCGGTCCCATAGTAGGTGTGGCGGGCAACGTGGAAATACCGGCAATCTACGAAATGAAAGGCAAGATCAGGTTGTCCGAGGCCATTAAGATGGCCGGTGGGCCGATGGCAGACGCCTATCTTTCGCGAGTGCAGGTGGAGAGAGTCTTTCAGAGCCGAACCAAGAACATTCTGGATCTCAACCTGCAAAGCGTGAAAGGGAAAGAAGATATAACGCTAGAAAACGGGGACATCGTCAAGGTGTTCCCCATTGTCTCGATGGTGGTCAATAAGGTGATCCTCAAAGGAAATGTGCAAAGACCGGGAGATTATGAATGGAAGCAGGGCTTGCGAGTGAGGGATATCATCAAGTCGAAGGAAGCTCTGCTCCCGGATAGCCTCCTCGATTATGCCGTTATCGAAAGACTGGCTTTGCCGGACTACCATCAGGAATACAAAACGTTCAGTTTGGACGGCTTGTTGTTCAAGAACGACGAAAAGGAAAATATTCTTCTTCAGCCTTACGACACGATCACCGTGCTCAATAAGTGGGATATCATACAAAAGGAGAGGGTCAGGATCACCGGCGCTGTCAATAAGCCGGGGGATTTTGAATACCGGCCCAATATGAAGTTGTCGGACCTCTTGAAGCTTGGCGGCGGTCTGAGAAAGTTTGCCTTCACGCGTACAGCGGAGCTCACGCGGGTTACTCCCACCCAGGAAGGTCCCAAGACCGAGCAGATCTATGTCTCCCCGAGTGAGGCTCTTGCCGGGAATCCCCAGTACGATATTCCTCTGAAGGAAGATGATTATCTGTTTGTCAGGAGCGTTCCCGACTGGCAGCTTTATCGTAAGGTCAATGTTTCAGGTGAGTTTAAGTTTCCAGGTGACTTCGCTCTCCAAAAGGGCGAGAAGCTCTCTTCTCTCATCTTGCGCGCGGGCGGGTTTACGGATAAAGTCTATCTGAGGGGAGCGACTTTTTTCCGGCAAAGCGTGAAGGACCTTCAGCAGAAAAACATCAACGATATGATCGACCGCCTTGACCGGGAGATCATGGCCACGGGCTCCGCGGATGCAAGCAGTCAATTGACACCGGATGAAGCGGCGATCGATGCAACGGCAGCCAGGCAGAAGAAAATTTTTATAGACAGCTTGCGTCAGGTTAGGGCTCAGGGCCGGATGGTCATCAAGCTCGACGAGCCGGACAGGCTCAAAGGTACCCCTTATGACCTCGAGCTGGAAGATGGGGATATGGTTTTTGTCCCTTCCAATCCTCATACGATCCAGGTGCTGGGAGCCGTGAACAATCAGTCGAATTTTATCTATCTCTCCAAGAAGGATTATTCTTACTACGTGAATCTGTCGGGAGGCTACACCGATACGGCGGACAGCGGCAAGACCTATGTAGTGAAAGTTGACGGGACCGCGCTCAAGCCCGGTGGAGGCTTCTTTTGGAACAGCGGCTCTCACACGTGGGGGGATGGAGCGTCCAGTCTGTTGGAGCCTGGCGATACCATCGTTGTCCCTTATCGATTAGAGAAGACGGCATGGCTGCGTAACGTCAAGGATATCACCCAGGTACTTTATCAGATCGCCACAACGGCAGGCGTGGCGATGATAGGGCTCAAGTAAGAAAACTATGTCAAGAAATGCACGTCTGTCCTTTTTGTTTTTGTTTTGGCTTGGCTTTGCTTTTTGCCTGGCCATGAATACCAGCCATGCCGCTGAAAAAAAATCCTCGGAAGGCACGACGGAGGCCGGCGCGGCCGGAGCCGCCGCTCCCGAAGAGATCGAGAGCTTGAAACAGGCGGTTCGGGCTAATCCGAACGACGTCGAGCTTCAGTTCAAGCTCGGTAACGCCTATGCAAGGCGAGGGCGGTTTCAGGAAGCGGTCGATACCTTGAATCTGGCCAACGCGATGAATCCCAAATATGTACTGAGCCATCCCAACATGCTGGGATTGTCCTACGGAGTTTTGGGGCGCTACGAGGATGCCGTCGCAGCCTACAAGCAGGCGGTAAAGGCCAATCCGAAGGACGCGGAGGCGTTCAGCGGTCTGGGCTGGGTCAGTGCCAAGCTGGGGCAGTATCAGGAAGCGATCAAAGCCTATGAGCAAGCCGTCAAGCTCAACCCGAGGTTTGCAGAGCCGCATCTTGGGCTTGGATTGGTCTACGGGGATTCCGGTCGCTATGCGGATGCGGCGGTTCAACTCGAGCTCGCCGTGAAGCTCGACCCCAAAGATTCTCTGTCGTACAGCGGCCTGGGTCTGGTTTATTCCGGGATGGGACGCTTCGATGAAGCAGAGCGTGCCTTCGATCAGGCGACCCGTCTCACTCCCGAGGATGCTCTTCCCTACTATGGCCTGGGAGCACTCAACATCAAACGAGGCCTCTATCAGAAGGCCATGAACGCTCATATCAAGGCGTTGCAGATCAACCCGAATTACAAGTCGGTATTCAGAGTCCGCGGGCTTGTTTACGGTGGCCTTGGCCGATATCAGGAAGTAACGGAGCTTCTCAACCTCGTGCTTAAAATGAACTACCGCGATGCCGATGCCCACTGCAACCTTGGCCTTATCTATCTGGCAGTGGGAGAGAAGTATGCCGCTCTGAACGAATACAGGATACTGAAGGATATGGACCCCGGTCTCGCTGCCCGGCTCTTCGATGTGCTCTACAGGTAAGGACGCGGGAAGGATGAGCCGAGGTATGCCATGCGGGCTATGATTCTTGCCGCCGGACTGGGAACCCGCCTGCGTCCTCTAACGCTGGTCCGTCCCAAGGTGCTGGTTCCCCTGAGAGGTGTCACGGTTCTGGATTTCTGGCTGTGGCAGCTCCATCACGCGGGCTTCGAGGCCGTTGTTGCCAATGCCTGCCATTTGCATGAAGCGCTGCTCGCTTTCGCCGGAAAAAAGACAATCCCCCTTCCGGTGGAGGTGCGCGTAGAGCGCGGCCTTCTCGGTACGGCGGGAGGCATTCGAAATGTTCTCGATTTCTTCGATGATGAGCCCTTTGCCGTCGTCAACGGCGATATCATCTGCGATGCTCCGATGCAAGAGCTCTACCGGGCGCATTTAAGCTCGGGCAGCCTGGTGAGCCTGCTCCTGCACGATTGTCCGGAATTCAACAATGTGGCTGTGAGCCGTGAGGGCCTCGTCGTCGGTTTCGGCCGGGAAGCACTTCATGCTGCCGAGAAATCTCCGGATGTACGCCTTTTGGCCTTCACGGGTATCCATTTCATCCATCCATCGATCCTGCGAGGTCTGCCCCCGGGTCAATTCGAGGAAATTGTTCCCCTCTATCGCGATCTTATCCGAAAAGGCCGGCCACCCCGAGCCATTCTTCAGCCAGGGCTCTACTGGCGGGAAATGGGGTCTTTGGAAAGTTACAGGCGGCTCCACGAGGAGCTCTCCCGTCTTGATGAGAATTCCCTTCCGCCTCTTCCCACCGGGAAGGCGGTCTGGGTACATTCCGGGGCTCGTGTGGCGCCTGGGGCTCGCATGCAGGGATACACCATAGTGGGAGAAGGATGCCGGCTTATGGAAGGCGTTTCGATAGAGAACACGGTATTGTGGGATCACGTGTGCGTGAAAGAAGGCGCCAGCTTACGCGGGTGTATTGTAACTGATGGAGCCGTTGTTGAAGGCGAGCATACCGATGAGATCCTTATCGGGAAAGAATTATGAAGATTCTGGGTATTTGTGAACCGGAGCTGTCTCCTCTACTGAGCGGGGCCATGGCGGAAACCGGACTTCCCCTCGATGTGGTGGAAGCGCGGTTGCTCTTCGGAGACGGCTCAGACCGGCGTTTTTTTCGTGTCCGCCGGGGAGCCGCCCATTTCATCGCCCTTGTTTCCCCTGGGCGGAAACGGGACGGAACGGATGAAAACGATTCCTACTTCAGGATTGGAAGGCACCTGGAGCGGTGCGGGATTCCGGTGCCGCATATTCTGTGGGCCGATGTAAGCCGGGGGCATTTTTTGCTGGAAGATGCAGGGGATATGCATCTACAGAGATTCGCGCAGCGGGGTGTGGCCGACGTTTCCAGGCTCTATCGAAGTGTGCTGCATCTACTGGCTCAGATGCACAGGAAGGCTCCCGAAGGCTTCGAGCCCGGTTACTGCTTCGATACCCCCCTTTATGACGCCCCCTTCGTATACAGTCGGGAATTGGAGTATTTTCGGAAGGCTTTTCTCATCTCGTATCTCGGCCTGGAAGTTCCCGAGGAGGATCTTCGCCATGATTTCGAAAATCTTGCCGAAGCGGCAGGAGCTCATGAATGCCGGCAGGTGATGCACCGTGATTTTCAGAGTCGAAATATCATGGTCTATCGGGGTAATCTGAAGCTTCTGGATTTTCAGGGAATGCGCTACGGCCCTTCGGCCTATGACCTCGCCTCTTTGCTTATCGATCCCTATGTCGATCTTTCGGTCCGCTTCCAAGAAGAGCTAGCACAGTTCTATTGGTCGGCTGCGGCGGGATTCCTGGGCTATTCTTCCCGTGCTTTTCGGAATTCTTTCGCGGTTACGCGCCTGTGCCGAAATCTTCAGGTGCTGGGTGCCTATGGCTATCTTGGGAAGGTCAAGGGAAAGAAGCACTTCCTGCAATACATCCCACGAGCCTGGAAGCAGTTGCATGCATGGATAAACGGCCCATGCCGCGGGCGATACCCTCAACTGCAAAGGCTGGTGAACGGGGCTCGCGAGGTCGGTGAGTCGGTGAGTCGGTGAGTCGGTGAGTCGGTGAGTCGGTGAGTCGGTGAGTCGGTGAGTCGGTGAAGCGGTGAAGCGGTGAAGCGGTGAAGCGGTGAAGCGGTGAAGCGGTGAAGCGGTGAAGCGGTGAAGCGGTGAAGCGGTGAAGCGGTGAATAGCGTTGCCGGATCAACGTGCTTTTTTTGTAAACTTTTTGGTGACATCAGCTCTTTAAACTGATATTAGGCGGCTTGCTGTAGTTGTCAAAGTAGACTCGGGAAAGAAAGGAGAAAGGCGATATGGCTTCGAAAACTCAGAAAACCGAGGGGATCCGTAAAAGAAAGGATCGTCCTTCCAAGGCCAACATGAAGGTGGACCAGAGGCGCGTCGAGAAAAATCTGGAAATCCTGAATGAAGCTCTTCGATCCAAATAGGTCTCTATTTGAGCTTTTCAGAGGAGAAGGGTGAGTTGAGGGGACGTCGATCCCTCAACTTGCCGGGTCTTGTTTCATTACTCCTTTCCTTCACATTTCTATTCCATCCGCTACTCAACACTGCTCTCTGCATTGCTCGTCGGAAATTTCCATCACTTTCAATAAATTGGTTGTGCCTTTGACCCCGATGGGGACGCCGGCGGTGATAACCAGCCGGTCGCCGCGTCGGGCGATACCCTTTTCACGCACCCATGCTCGCGCCGCATTGAACATTTGATCCGTATGAGTATAAGAATCCATCAGGTCCGGAATAACACCCCATGACAGGGTGAGCTGTCTCTGAGTTTGAAGCTGGCTTGTCAGTGCTATGACGGGACAGGTGGGACGAAAGCGAGCGACAAGGCGGGCGGTGCCTCCGGATGAAGTGGAAGCAACGATGGCGGCGGCCCCCAGGTCCCGGGCCAGCCGGCAGGCTGCCCGACTGATAGCCGCGGCCGTTGTGGGAAGAAGCTCGGAGGTCAGCTCGTTCAACATACGCTCTTCATCCAGGTAGGGCTCGGAGGCACGGGCGATACGGTCCAGCGTGGCGACAGCTTTGGTGGGGAATGCCCCCATGGCGGTTTCATCCGAGAGCATGAGTGCATCGGTGCCGTCCAGAATGGCGTTGGTGACGTCCGTTGCTTCCGCCCGAGTGGGCCTTGGGCTTGCCACCATCGACCCCAGCATTTGTGTCGCCGTGATGACCGGTTTCCCGGCCTGACGAGTGAGCTGGATTATTTTCTTCTGGATAATGGGCACGTCTTCAAAAGGCATTTCGACTCCCAGATCCCCCCTGGCCACCATGATGCCGTCCACCGCGGCAAGAATCTTTTCAAATCGATCCACGGCTTGAGGCTTTTCGATCTTGGCGATCAGCATGGGACGTCTTTTCATTTTGTCCAGAATCTCGAGAACAGGCTCCAAATCCCTTTCATGGCGGATGAAGGAAAGAGCGACAAAATCCACGTGCCCTTCCAAGCCGACGGCGAGATCCTTTCGGTCCTTTTCGGTGAAAGCAGGGATGCGCAGCTTGCTGGAAGGCAGGTTGACCCCCTTGTGAGACCGCAGGGCTCCCCCGGCAACGACCGAGCATATGATAAGGTTCTTTTGCTTGTCCGTGACCGAGAGCTCAACGGTTCCATCGGCCAGCAGGATACGGTTTCCGACTTCGACATCTTCAGCCAGATAAGGGTAGTCGACGGGGAGGATATCCGTTTCCGAAGCCTCCCCCGAGGCAAGAACGACACGCTCTCCCGCCTGCAGCCTTCTTTCCTCCACGTTGAGCTCCCCAAGGCGGATCTTCGGCCCGCCCAGATCCTGCAGGATGCCGATTTCCCTGCCCAGATCGGACGACACCTGCCGAAGCACGGCAATGGTGCGCCGGTGAGACTCATGATCACCATGGGAAAAATTCAAACGTGCCACATCCATTCCGGCCTTGAGAAGCTCCCGGATCTGTTCGGGGGAATTCGTGCCCGGTCCGATAGTGCAGACAATCTTGGTTTTCCTGAAAAGGGAATGGGGCTTCATTGGCCTCCTTTGCTGCTATCCATCTGCAAGGGAAAGACAAGGTTGTCCTTTCACTCCTCGCATTTCGCTTCTCACATGTCACTCCTTACTTTTCAGTCCCTCAAATTCCTTTTCAGCTTCGTCTACGAGCGATTCAAGAGCCCGCAGTCCCAGATGCCAGAAACCGGGCTTGGCAAGATCGATCCCGAAGGGATGGAGAAGCTCGTTGGGTGAGGCTTTACCGCCTGCTTCGAGCAGTTGGAGATAGAGTGGCACAAATACCGCTCCGTCCTCCTGATACTTCTGGTAGAGGGCGAGGACGAGGAGCTCTCCGAAGGCATATGCGTACACGTAGCCGGGTGAATGAACGAAATGAGGAATGTAGGACCACCAGATCCTGTAGTGATCCAGAAGCTCGACGGAATCTCCAAACATGGCTCTCTGGGTTCTGAGCCACAGCTCGGAGAGCCGATCCCGGTCCAGCTCTCCCCAGCGCTGCCTTTCGTTGTGGATGGCATCTTCGAAGCGATTCATGGAAACCTGGCGAAAGACCGTGGCGAAAATGTCTTCCAGCTTGGTGCAAAGGAGCGCCAGCCGTTCGCGGGGGCTCTTGATTTGTCCCAACAGATAGCGAAATACCAGCATTTCTCCGAAAACGGAGGCGCTTTCAGCCGTAGTGAGCGGTGTTTCGCTGTTCAGAAGGCCCTGCTTTCGAGCGAGGTACTGATGCACGCCATGGCCCAGTTCGTGGGCCAGGGTCATGACGTCCCTGTGAGTGCCCGTGAAGTTCAGGAAGACATAGGGATGCGCCAGGGGTACGGTCGGATGAGCGAAAGCGCCACTGCGCTTGCCCGGCCGGATGGGCGCGTGAATCCATCCTTTCTGGAAAAAAGTACGAGCGATCTCAGCCATTCGAGGGGAGAAATCTTCATAGGCGGCAAGAACGATGTCTCTTGCCTCCTCCCATTCAAAAACCTTCTCAGGCAAACCGGGAATGGGAGCATAGCGGTCGTAGTCGTAGAGCTTGTCGTAGTGGAGCAATTCGCGTTTCAGCCGATAGTAGCGACGAACCGTCTCGTAGCGGGAGGTGACCGCCTCGATGAGGGCTTCGACCATGGTATCGTCCGCTTCGTTGCTGAGGTTCCTTGCGTGCAGCCAATGGGGGTGTTTTCGAAGGCGGTCGGTGATGTTTTTATCCAGGATGGTGGTGTTGAAGATGTGGGTGAGGACGTGCAGCATTCCCTCGAGGCCGTCCGTAAGCTCCATGGCCGCGTGCTTTCTCACGTCCCGTTGCGGATGGTAGAGCTCGCTCAGGACTTCCGATTCAGTCCGTTGCCGGTCGCCGAAGCGCATCTGGCTTAGCACCTTATCGAAGAGAGTCGACCATGCCGAGGTCTCGACGGGTTCTTTCTCCGCCAGGATTCTCTCTTCCGTTTCGCTGAGCATATGAGGTTTGTAGCGCCTCAGTGCTTCGAGATAATGTCGATAGACGTCCATCTCGGGATTTTCCAGAATGGTCCGTGCGCGCTCGTCGGTGGTCTTGATCCATTCCAGTTCGAAAAACAGAGTATCACGGCGGAAAATGCTGTAGAACTCCTGTAGTGACTGCCAGAGGGAGCCGGCGCGTGGATCGTGGGTCTGTGTGGCGAAGAGTAGGTAGCCATAGGCGAGGAGCTTCTGAGCGCGTTCCCGGAGATTTTCAAAGCTACGGATCGCTTCCATGAGCTCTCCCGCTTCAAGCTCCTTGACTCTTCCTTTCCATTTGTTCGCGAGCTCCGCTGCCTGCTCCAGGCACCAGCGCCTGTCGGCCTCGATATTCGGGTCTTCGGGGGCCTGGTAGAGATCTTCTAGCTTCCAGACTACATCGTCTGCTTTGACGGTTTCCATGCATACTCCTTTAAGATACGCGCAGTGGCCGGATCACGACCGCTATTATATGAATAAATCCGAATAATCCCCTCTCATTGCCGAAAAAAAGCCCGATTGGGTACGAACATTTTTCCCGGATTCAATATATTGAGGGGGTCCAGTGCCTGTTTGATGCGCCACATGGCCTGGAAGCCTTCGGGGCCGACTTCCCATTGAAAGAACGGCGACTTGGTGATTCCGATCCCGTGCTCGCCCGAAAGCGTTCCTCCAAGATCGAGCACGATGCGAAAAAGCTCCTCCACTGCCTTTTCCGCCCGCTCGAGCTCCTTCTTGTTCTTTCTATCCAGCATGATATTGGTGTGAATATTTCCGTCTCCCGCGTGTCCGAAGTTGATGATAATCAATCGGTGCTTTTCCGCAAGAGAGCGGATGGAGCGAATGAGGGAGGGGATTTGGGTGCGTGGAACGGTCACGTCTTCATTGATCTTGCCCGGTTTGACCTGCCCCAGGGCAGGGGAAATGGAGCGGCGCGCACGCCAGAGGCGTTCCCGGTCGGCTTCGGTATGGGCGATTTCAACTTCCGAGGCTCCGCATTGGCGGCAGATGGCTTCGATCCTCCCTACATCTTCATCCAGCAGGCAGTCGCGCCCGTCCACCTCGATGAGAAGCAGGGCCTCTGCGTGTATGGGTAGTCCCAGGTGGAGGTAGTTTTCCAGGACTTCGAGGGTGGCCTGATCCATTAGCTCCAGGGTGGAGGGTATCACCCGTTGTTTGATGATGTCACAGACTGCGCGGGCGGCGCCGTCGATGCGCGGAAAGACCGCGGTGAGCGTGCGAACGCCCTCGGGTGCGGGGATGAGGCGAAGAATGATCTTTCCAAAAATTCCAAGTGTGCCTTCCGAGCCGACGAGAAGCCGGGTGAGATCGTAGCCGACGACGCCTTTGACGGTTCGAGTGCCGGTGTGCACGATGGAGCCCGTGGGCAGGACTGCTTCGAGTCCCATGACGTAATCGCGGGTCACTCCGTACTTGACGGCTCGTGGGCCTCCGGAGCACATGGCAACGTTTCCTCCCAGGGTGGAGAATCCGAGACTGGCCGGGTCGGGAGGATAAAACAAGCCATGCCGCCGAACAGTCCTCTGAAGCTCACCCGTGATGACACCCGGCTCCACGACCGTCAGCATATTATCGGGATCGATTTCGAGGATGCGGTTGAGACGGGTGAGCACCATCACCAGGCCTCCACTGCAAGGGACGGCCGCTCCTACCATGCCGCTGCCGGCGCCTCGAGGAAAAACCGGGAACCGGTCGCGATTCGCGAGTCGAATTACTGCTGCGATTTCATTTACGTTTCCAGGGAATACCACGCAATCCGGAACGCCGTTCAGTCTGCTGGCGTCGTAGCCATAGCAATAGCATTCCTCTGGGCTGGTTAGAACATTCTCCTTGCCCACTATGTGCGCGATCTCGCGAATTGGCAAAGGCACCGGGCTCATCCTGACTTCAATAAATTTATGTGCTAAGCTTCAAACTTTAAGCTTCAATCTCCGGGTCATGGTATCAGCTTGTCGATGGTCATGCCTTCGATCCGGTGTTCGACACCTGGAAGCCCAAAACCGGGAGCTTGAAGCTTCTATAATGCAATAAAGTGGCTCTTGCAACCGCGCGTCCCTTCAAGCTCAACGGAGTGAGGGGTTTGTTGGGCAGGCACAATCGGGGAGGCCGAAAGGAGAATGAACACTTGAAAGCGACAGAGATCAAGTTGGGATGCGAAGTATTAGTGGACAAGGTGCCTTCGTGGCTTCGCTCGGAGCGGTTGGGCTTGCTGGTCAACCAGGCCTCGGTCGATCATTCTTTTGAAAGCGTGAGCACGCTTGTGCGAAAAGCCGGAGGGCGTCTTACGTGTCTTTTTTCTCCGCAGCACGGGCTCTTTGCTGAAAAACAGGCCAATATGATCGAGTCTTCGGATGGCTGGGATGCTTCGTCTTCCGTTCCCATCTTCAGTCTCTACGGTCGAGTGCGCCGGCCGACTCCCGAAATGCTCGGGCTCATAGACGTCCTGGTTATCGACCTTCAGGATGTGGGAACGCGTGTTTACACCTATGGAGCGACGGTGGGCCTGTGTATCGAAGCAGCCTCGCGCTCCGGGGTCAAAGTGGTGGTCCTGGACAGACCTAACCCCATAGGAGGGGTGAATGTGGAGGGAAACGTTCTGAGGGAAGACCATCGCTCCTTCGTGGGTCTGTATTGTATTCCCATGCGCCATGGCCTGACGCTGGGCGAACTGGCTCGATACATGGCCGCGAAGTGCGAGCTTCCCTGTGATCTCGAAGTGGTTCCCGTCAGGGGATGGAAGCGGAGCCGGCTCTTTCCCGAGACACGGCTGCCGTGGGTATTTCCTTCGCCCAACATGCCTTCATGGGAAACAGCCCTGCTCTATCCGGGCATGGTGCTTCTGGAAGGGACCAACGTGAGCGAAGGGCGGGGTACGACGCTGCCCTTTCAGATTTTCGGCGCTCCCTTCATCGATCAGCACCGCCTGGGGGAATATCTGGCCGGGGCAAAGCTCGAAGGGGTCGCTTTTCGCCCCGTTTGCTTCGAGCCCACTTTTGACAAATGGAAAGGGGAAGCCTGCTTCGGCTTCCAGATTCATATAACGGATCACCGGAAGATCATGCCGTATCGCCTTGGCCTCACTCTGCTCCAGGGATTGCTGAACCTTCACGGAGACCGGTTTTGCTGGCTGTCTCCACCGTACGAGTATGAATGGAGCAAGCTGCCCATCGATATTCTGCTGGGAGATGGGGCTTTGCGGCGGGAGCTCGAGGCGGGAAAAGACATGAAAGCTATGGAGACCGGGTGGAGTAAGGGACTTGAGGAGTATCGGAACGATCGTGAAGACTGCTTGATATACGAGTAGCCTCCCTCGCTGCCTGCTATCCCTCCATAGTGAGGAGCACGGCTTCCGAGACTTCCCTCATGGATTTTCGGGTGTTCATGCTCCTCTTCTGGAGCCAGCGGTAGGCCTCCTCGCCCGAAAGCTCGAGGCGCTTCATAAGCAGATCCTTGGCTCGCTCGATGATCTTTCGCTTTTCCAGCTCTTCCTGGATGACCCTGGTCTGGACCATCAGCTCCGTTTTCTCGATGGCTACGGCTGCCTGGTTGGCGACCGCGGTGAGCACGTTCATCTGCAGGTCGCTGAAAACATGGGGATGCGAGGTGTAGCAGTTGATGACGCCTATGACACGGTCTTTGACCCTCATCGGAATGCTGAGCATGGAGACCAGCCTCATGCGCCGCGCGAGCTCTTTTTCCTTGAAGAAAGGGTCCACAAGAACGTTGGTGGCGACATAAGGACGGTTTTCCGCCACCACTTTTCCCACGACCCCTTCACCAACCTTCAGTACCCGGTCCTTTAGATACTCTTTGTCGATGGATTGTGTGGCGCGAAGGCGAAGAACGCCTTCCTTTTCGTCGAGGAGCCACAGAGAGCACACGCTGGAATTCATTACTTCGGCGGTGACCATTACTATCAGCCTGAGGATGTCTTCCAGGAACTGATCCGAGGTGATGGCCTTGCTGATGAGCGTCAGCGCTTCAATGCTCTTGTCATAGGCTTCCTGGCCGTCCGTGAAAAAGGCCTCTTTCTCGACCATCCCGTTGAGCAGAGAAAATTTTGAATGGGGCCGTTTTCTGAGACCGGCGGCTTCGTGCAGAGTGGAGATCCTGTTCCGGAGGGTCTCCGGAAGGACAGTGACGTTGCCCGAAAGATAGGCATCCAATTCCCTGTAACCGATGCTCGGTTCCGATTCCGAAGTTGGTCCCGTCCACACCGTTTCGGCGTCTGCCTTTTCGATGATGGCATGAGGAAGTCTCAGATGACGGGCTATGTCACAGACGTCCGTCCGCAGTAGATGGATGAGGGGAAACAGATCGGCCGCGGCGTCATCGTACTTGGATACACAACCGATCTCCCAGTCGCTGCGATTTCCGGTCCCGAGAACGAGGCGGTTCCGTGAGGCTGCGTAGTGGCGCAGTACCAGGGTGCGCAGCCAGGGTTCAATCCCCATATCCCCCCCGGAAGGTGCCTCGGGAAACATACTAAGGAAAAGATCATGAGCGGAGCTGAGATCCATCCACTCATAGCGAAGAGCAAGGTGCTTCACTACCAGCCTGGCGTCTTCCATGTCGCTCGGTGTGCCATGGCAGGACATGAGCAGCCCCAGGACGTTTCCTCCCAGGGCTTTCCTGGCCAGAGCGGCGGCTACGGCGGAGTCGATGTCCCCGTTGATTCCAACCACGACCTCCTGGCTTTCACACTGTTGCATTCGGTGAAACAACCAGTCGCAGATTTCTTTCACCCGCTTTTCGGTCCTTCTGTCCATGGCCATCATTATCAACGCAGCCCCCTCCCGATTCTGTTCCATCGTATGTAGCTTGCCGAAGGATTCAAGGAGAGCCCTCCATCCGTGTTCCATGACCAGTAGATGATAAAGGCTTTCCCTCTCAGGTCGGACATGTTCACAAATTTCCAGAAGCGGCTGTCATAGCTTTCGTCCCGGTTGTCCCCCATGACAAAAAGGCTGTGGGGAGGCACGACAAGGGGAGCCATATTATCCCGGGGGCTGAGGCTTGCAGGTAAGATACGGCTGTCACTGTGAACGGCGTAAGGCTCTTCCTGCAGTCGGTCGTTGACATAAACTTTCTTATTCTCGATACGTACGATATCCCCTGGCAGACCGATGACTCTCTTGATAAAATCCTTGGAGGGGTCCACCGGATAACGGAACACTACGATATCACCATGCTTGGGATCGGAAAAATGGAGGATCTCTTTGTTCAACACGGGGATCTTGATCCCGTAGATGAACTTGTTCACCAGAATGTGATCTCCGATAAAAAGCGTGGCTTTCATGGAGCCTGATGGGATCTTGAAGGCCTGGACCACGAAAGCGCGGATGATGAGGGCCAGGACGATGGCGATGATGATCGCCTCGGCATATTCCCGAAACAGACTTTTCGAGCTGTTCTTGGCACTTTCCTTTTCCGTAAGGTACTGCAACGTCAACTCCTTCTTCTCGCGGGGGATAGCGGAAAATCATTGTGTAGTCTAATAAGTTTCTTGCAACTTTTCAAGGAAGGATGGTAAAGTGGAATTCCTGGAGATTGTCAACCAAAACATTTGCCGATGGCTGAAATGAGCTAGCATTTATGTTCGGAAAGAAAGATAATTTACTCGGATTGGATATCGGTTCTCAAAGCGTCAAGGTTGTGCAAATTGACGCAAAGAGCTCACCGCCGGTCTTGCTGAGCCTGGGGTTGGTGCCACTGCCCGTGGATGCTTTTCTGGAGGGACGGATAAGCAAAGCGGATCTTGTTGCAAAATCGATCCAGCAGCTCGCAGGTCATCTAAAAATCAAGGACAGGTTTGTGGCAGCATCCATTTCAGGTTATGAGGTCATGACAAAACAGGTGGATCTGCCCATGATGACCGAGGAAGAGCTGGAAAGCCGGATGCAGGCCGAGCTTGGCCAGTATATTCCATACAACATCGAGGAAGTGGATGTTGACTATCAAATCATGGATGTTTCCAAAGATCGGGCCAATCAGATGGAAGTTCTGCTGGTGGCCGCGAAGAAGGAATCCATCAACGACTACGTGAACCTGATCAAGCTTGCCGGCTTGCAGGCGCTGGTGATCGACGTGGATTATTTTGCCCTGAGCAACGCTTTCGAAGCAACCTACGGATTGAGCGACGATTCGATCGTGCTGGTCGATATCGGGGCAAACAAAGCCATCATGAACGTCGTGGCGCGAGGCATCCCCCTTTCCACACGAAGCATCTCCATCGGGGGTGCTCAGATTACGGACTTGATTCATGAGCGGTTCAAAATCCCTTATGAAGAAGCGGAGAGGATCAAGCTGGGTGAGACTCCCGGGGGCGTTGCGGTGGCAGAGGTCGAGGAGATTTTTGTCTCTGTTGTGAAGAACTGGGTGAGAGAGCTCAAGAGAGCCATCGATTTCTACTACAGCAATTTTCCTGACAACAGGATCGCGAAGATGTATCTGAGCGGAGGTTCATGTAGGATTCCCGAGCTTGACAAAGTCATTCAGGATAATATCAACATCGACGTAGATATCTTCAATCCCTTGACGCGTGTTGAATATGATTCCAAAGTTTTTGATTCCGCCTATGTTGACTATATTGGGCCCCAAATGGCCATATCGTTGGGCTTGGCATTGAGAAAGGCCAAGGGAAAATGATTCAAATCAATTTACTGCCTGTAAGGGCTCGCAGAAAAAAACAGGATGTCCGGCAGATCATTGTCCTCTATTTCGTCTATCTCTTCTTGATCCTCGCAGTCATGGGAGTGGTCTGGGTTAATCAGAAGAACAGGATAGAGGAATTGAACCGGCAGGTCGTCAAGCTGGAGAAGGAAGTGCAGGCATTTGCCGGGGTCGAGGCCAAGCTGAAGGAATTGCAGGCCAAGAAAGAGGCCCTCCAGACGAAGAAGAAGGTTATTGAAAACCTGCGGAAGGACCGGGATGTGATCCCGCGAATGATGGCCTTGCTCAGCTCTCATGTGCCCGCCGATAAAATGTGGTTTGAGAAGCTTGCTCAGACCGGCAGTGGCATGACCATCGACGGGATTGCTTTGAGCAATGAAGCTGTCGCTGAATTTATGAGGAACCTTGAATCATCTCCCTATATTGAAAAAGGAAGCGTGAGTCTGACACATTCACGGAGAGTATCGATGACGAGCGTGAAGCTGCGGGAGTTCCAGGTCAGCTATCGGTTTCTCCCGTACTCTGAAGTGCAAAAACTATCAAAGAAGCAATGATCATGAAAATAGACTTTATTCCTGTTGCCGCTATTCAAGAAAAAGTCACGGCCCTCACGCCCGCTCATAAGGCGCTGATATTTTTGGGTACGCTGCTTTTGCTGGGAGGTGCGTTTTACTTCCTGCAATATCGAGAGCAAGCGAGCCAAATCGCAAAGCTCGAAAGCAAGGTAGACGGATTGACTAAACAAATTGCAACGCTCAAACTGGCGGCGGCTCAGCTTGCCATCACTGAACAAGAGGTTGCCAAAGCTGATGAGGAGTTCAACCAGTTGCTGACTTTTCTTCCGAACCAGAAGGAAATTCCAGGGCTGCTGGAGAATGTGTCTCAAAAAGGATCCGAGGTCGGTCTGGAAAATGTTCTTTTTCAGCCGCAGCCGGAGCAGCCGCATGAGTTCTACGCGGCTATCCCCATTCGTCTGGAGCTCCAGGGAACATACCATGACCTGGGGAGGTTTTTCGACGAGATCAGCAAGCTGGATCGTATACTTAAGGTCGACAATCTCAGTATGACGCGCAATAAGGATACTTCGGCGATCCAGGCGACATGCGTAGTCTCGACCTATCGTTTTCTGGACAAGCCGGTTCAGCCTGCAAAAAAGCCGGCTCCGGCGGGCAAGGCTCCGCCAAAGAAGTGATTTCGTAACCTTTGACGATCCTGTTTGAAGTAGTAACCAGGAACAGGCCCTTTAGCATGAGGAAAGACTATGGACAACTGGTACATGCGGACATTCGGAAGATCTGTGAAAGGTTTCACCGGCTTGGTATTGGTCTTTCTGTTATGTGTGGGATGTGCCGCCAAGGGACCCCAGGCACCGGTACGGGCTGGTGCTGCTGAGAAAGGATCGAAATCTTCATCGGCTTCCGGGGTGGTAAAACGGACGGATCGTATCCTGAAGGTTCAGGTGAAAGACCAACCGGATCGAACAGTGATTCGCTTGACCGGGAATGCTCCATTCCAGGATTACCAGTTTCAGAGAGTAGGTGAAGACCAGTTCTCGCTCAATCTTGGCGACGTAAAGAACGTGGCGGGAATGCCGGCACTGCCCGGTGATTCCACGAGGGCGCGGCTCTCTTTTGGCGGCGCCAAGCCATCCGGCGGTATTCAGCTCTTGGGGGCGCTCAAGACTCCCTTTGACTACTATGCCATCAACACCGGCGGAAGTGATCTCGTTTTGACCCTCTTTTTTGCCGAATCAAAAGCTTCTGCTCCTCCTCCTACTGGTGAATATGTTCCTGCCGGCAAGAGCGCATCCTCGGTCGATGAAGCTCCACCGCCGCCTGCTCCCGTACTTTCGAAGAAGAAGACCGCGACATCCGCCGCGGTGAGCACTCCCGCAGCGAAATCGAAGGACTCCGAGCTCGGAATGCCGGTATCGAGGCAGCAACAGGCTGACGCCGGGCTTTTGCTCAAGAAATATACTGAAAAGCCCATCAGTCTGGACCTGCTGGATGCGGACCTCAGAAATGTGCTGCGCCTGCTCGCGGATGTGACTGGGACGAATATGGTTATCGAGCCTGATGTTACGGGCAAGGTAACGTTGAAAGTGGAACAGGTTCCTTGGGATCAGGTTCTGGACATGGTTCTGACGATGAACAACCTTGGGAAAGAAAGAGTCGGCAACGTCATTCGAATTGCGAAGCAGAGCAAGCTGAAAGACGAGCTGACCCAGCGCAAGGATGAAATCAAGGCCAAACAGGAGTTCTTGGAAGTCACTAAGGATCTTGGTGAGATAGAAACAGTCTACCTCACGGTCAATTATGCTCAACCATCGGATGTGGCGAACAAAATTAAAGAAGTCAAAAGTGATAAAGGTAAGGTTTCCATAGATGATCGCACCAGTTTGATCATCTATTCCGATTATCCTGCCCGGATCGAAGGTGCAAGGCAGTTGCTGAAAAAACTGGATATGGCCACGGCTCAGGTGATGATCGAGGCTCGGATTCTTACCACAACCGCAACAGGCGCAAGAAACCTTGGTGTGCAATGGGGTGATCCGGGGACCACAGGAGGGTTATCGGTTTCTGGAGGAGTTGCGGGGTCCGATGCTTTCTCGCAAGGATTCCAGGTCAACCACCCTCTGGCCGGAGATGTGTTTAAGATGACACTCAATCAGATGATCGGGAAAACCCTTGTCAATCTGGATGCGCGTATTTTCGCTCTCGAGACGTCCGGTCAAGGGAAAATTGTCGCAACGCCAAGGGTGCTCACTCTAAATCACGTCAAGGCCTTGATTACTCAGGGAACTCAGATTCCCTATCGTAAATTGAACGAACAGGGAGTGACGTCCACTGAATTCAAGGACGCTGTCGTTTCTCTTCAGGTAACTCCTCATATCACTCCGGACAGGAAAGTAAGGTTGGAGATCAATGCAAAGCAGGACGATGCCAACTTTGCTGTAACCGGCGCGGATGGCCAGCCGACAATCGACACCAGAAGCATCAATACCGAGCTCCTGGTTGAGGACGGTGGTCTGGTGACCATAGGCGGCGTTATGAAGACTACGGACAATACGTCGAGGGATGGAACACCCGGTCTCAGCCGAATTCCAATAGTGGGGCGGCTGTTCAAATCCGATTCCTCCAGCACGGATCAAAGAGAGCTGATTATCTATATCAGTCCATTTATCAAGGACTAAGACCCTGTAAGATGTTGCCGGCGGAGGTAGCCGGGGGAGACTACCTCCGGAGATGGCGCGCTTGTTATTGATATTGCTAAGTAAATAGGGATGGTTGATTATACCGTCAGGAAATGCATCCGAGCAAAGAGAATTGCGAGGGGGGAAAGAGCGAGAATGGAATACGGGTTTTTGAAGAAGAGAATCTATCTTCCATTGGGGTTCTGCATCCTTGTTTTGTGCCTGTCAGCATGTTCCATGCAAAAGTCCGGCTCAAAGGTGGACTCGGCTCAGGCCGACAAGAGGGGTAAGTCATCGGAGAAAGTGGTCAAACAAGACGCATCGCAGGACAAGATTCCTCTTAAGGTGGATTACCTGACGCCTGTCAGTGCCATTCACAAGCCGGAGATTTTTGTTTACAAAGAAAAGCGAAGGCTCTATGTGATGCAATCCAGCGTGCTGGTACGCGACTATCCGGTTGGCTTGGGGTTCTGCCCGAGGGGCGATAAGGAAAAAGAAGGAGACGGACGAACGCCCGAGGGTGATTTCCTCATTTGCGTGAAAAAACCTGCCAGTCGTTTCATCAAGTCTCTGGGGCTCAACTATCCAACGAAGAAACATGCCGAAAGGGCATTCTTTGCGGGCTTCATCACACCCATGGAGTTCAGGGATATTCTCCTGGCCTTCGAGAACAAGAGCACCCCACCGTGGAGCACCGTCCTGGGAGGGAAGATTTTTATTCACGCGGGTGGTGCTCATAAAGACTGGACCGACGGCTGTATCGCTCTCTACAATAGCGATATGGAGGAGCTGTTCCAGATTGCGCTGGTCGGAACACCCGTTTCCATCAGGCCCTGAGGCGGTCTTTTATCTTGTGTGCTCACTGCGGAGACGCAGAGGACGCAAAGAAAACGCAGAGGAGCTTTGAGATTTCCAAGAGCTTTTCTCTGCGTTTCCTCTGTGTCCTCTGTGTCTCCGCGGTGAAGAAAAAGCTCGGCCAGTGCCCGTTCAGAGTATCCTTATCCTTCTATCTTCCTGATTGCTTCAGCATGCAGCCTCAGAAGAGGCTCCCGTTCCTTCCACTCCCTATATTTTTTCATGACGTATTTCTCGGCGAAGCTCGGATGGGATAAATAGACCCTGTTTATTTTCAAAAACGAGGATTTCATCGTTTCGAGCATTTCTTCGACCAAACCTGCATCGATAAAATTACGTATTTTTTCTTGTTGAAAAGAAATCTCTCTTCCGATCGCAGAGGTAAACGACAGGTAAGCCTTATCGGGATCGGGGCAATCTCGAAAATAGGATTCCTTGATTTCAAGGGGAATGGCGATCAGGAGTTGAACCTGGTACCGATCTCCGGCTATGGGACGGGACTGATCATAAAGATAGACTGTCAGCCCATTTTCCAGTTTCAGCTCTTCCATTAGACGACCTTTAGATTCCATGCTTGTTTCTCTCCATATCTATATATCTATGTCAGGTTTTACCCGTAGGTGGAATTACCCAAAATGCGGCGCTAAATCAAGAACAAAGAGTGCTCCTGTTGACTAGGAGCGGCCAAAACGCTATTAAACAGGGGCGTATCAGCCTGTCCCGTCAAAAAAGATGGAGCGATAAGATCACGCCTTGTTTGTGTGCAAAGCGATGCGCCGGGATTGTATTGTCGTTCCGCCGGCGAGGAGATCCAGGCCGACTGGATATTCAGGTGAGAGATCAAGGTGGAGTGGAATGAAAAGAAAGTGTATCGAAGTAAGGTGGCACGGACGGGGAGGCCAGGGTGCCGTGACAGCGGCCATGATTCTGGCCGAGGCTGCCTATTATGAAGGATACAAGGGAGTGACAGCCGCTCCGTTTTTCGGAGCGGAGCGGAGAGGCGCGCCCATCATTGCAGCAACTCGTTTCGGATGGGAACCGATCAGGACCTTTTCACTGGTCGAGCATCCCGACGTGGTGGTCGTTCTGGATGAAACCCTTCTGAAGGTGGTGGACGTCACTGCCGGAATGCGCCCCGACGGCATTGTTCTGATCAATACAGCCAAAGCAGCGGATGCGGTTCAACTCAGTGCTTCCGTGAACATTGCCACGACGAACGCTTCGGAATGGGCTGGAAAGGCGGAGCTGATCGTTGCGGGAACAGTGCTTTTCAATACGACGATCCTGGGTGGCTTTGCCAGGGCAACCGGCCTTATCGGAATGGAGAGTATCGAAAAAGCTATGAGGAGCCACTTCAAAGGCGGGGCGGGAGAAAGGAATGTTCGTGGAGCCCGGCTGGCCTTCGAGGGTACGACGTTCCTGAAGCAATGCGAGCTGGCGTGCGCTTAAACTTCTGTAAATTGGACACTGCGAAGACTTTGGAAGGAAGAACGAATGAGAGACCGGGCAAAAGACGACTACGTGTATGCCCATGCACGACTCTGTAAGGGCGAAGCGGGCAAGACGGGCGACTGGCGAAGCTTCCGGCCTGAAATCGATCATTCCAGGTGCACCCCTGCCAAGAAACAGCGTCCTTCATGCTTTATCTGCTGGCTCTACTGTCCCGAGGGCGTGATAAAGCGCGCTATTCCCGTCGAGATTGATCTGGATTATTGCAAGGGCTGTGGCATTTGCGCCGAAGAGTGTCCCACCAAAGCCATCGATATGGTCGAAGAGCCGAAAGATGGCTGAAAAATGGCCATAGGTTTCGCCCGATATCCTCATTCGAATCGTTCCGCCAGGGACTGTGACTCAGCCACCACCCGGGATTCTCGCCTTGTTCGACACGACACAAGAGGAGCTATCGGAAAGTCTTCCAGAGCAGCCGCCTTCACCTGATTGCGCCCGGCCTCCTTGGCCTCATAAAGGAGAAGATCGGCTCTTCTTATGAGGTCTTGCAGTTGCCTTGCGGGATGGGGTATGCAAGACGAGATGCCGAGGCTTATGGTCACACGGTCGGCCACGGTCGAGGAAAAATGAGGAATGGCCAGGCCCAGGACACTGTGCCTTAGCTTTTCGCCAACGACTTGCGCTCCGCCGAGAGGGGTCTCCGGCAGAATGCAGGCAAATTCCTCGCCCCCGTAGCGTGCCGGCAAATCAGCAGGTCTTCTGAGTGCCCGGGCCAGAGAGCCGGCCACTTTTCGCAGACAGTCATCTCCTGCCATGTGCCCGCAGGTGTCGTTGTAGCCCTTGAAGAGATCGATATCTATCATGATCAGTGAGATTGGCTTTCCGGATCTCGAGGCGCGGAGCCATTCCTGTTTCAGGTATTCATCGAAGCGGCGCCGGTTAGGGATACCCGTCAGTCCATCCCTCAGGGAGAGGTTTTCCAGGAAATCCCTATAACGCTTCAACTCGAGATGATTTCTGACTCGTGCCTGAACGATTGGGGGGCTGACGGGTTTCGTAATATAGTCGATGGCACCTATATCGAGTCCTCTCCGCTCATCCTCCACCTCCGACATGGCCGTAATGAAGATAACGGGAATCGTGGACGTCCTGGCATCCGCTTTGAGTCTGGTACACACTTCGTAGCCATCCATTCCGGGCATCATGACGTCCAGGAGAATCAGGTCCGGGCACTCGGATTGGGCCAGGTCCAGTCCTTCACTGCCGTTTGTGGCTGCAAGAACGTCATAGGCCTCGCCAAGGCTTTCAGCCAGTACCTCTATGTTCGAAGGAACGTCGTCTACTATCAGGACGGTGCTCCGTCTGTCGTTACTGTCCATTGAGGACCTCCTTTCCGAGTGTTGGAAGATGTAGAGTCCGGCTGATGGATTCGAGAACCTTGCGCGCGCCCTTGAAATCGAAGCCGGCCATGGAATGTTCGATGGCTTCGACCTGCTCGGGAGAGCTTCGCTCGATGAGCTCATTCCTGATGATAGCAAGGGAGCTCCGCGCTTTGATGCTGTTTATCCGGAGATATGATTCCAACTGCGCCAGATGGACTGAAAACTCTTCCGGGCGAAGTGCCTGCGGGGCGTTTTCCCGAGCGTGGGAACCGGAGTCCGAGTCGGGATGTTTGTGATCGAGGAGCTCGATTTTGCTCAAGGTCAACATCAAAGTCCGTTCGAGCTCATCGAGCAGTGAGCTCCGGCGTGTCTCGTTGTTGGAGTGTATGGCTGTTTCCAGGGCGGCGGCAAGATCGAAAATTGGAGTAAGAGACAGGTTTCCCGAGGCTCCCTTTAGAGTGTGTGCCGTCTTTCGGGCAGAAAGAGGATCACCACTGGCCAGACTGGCGCGAATCACACTACAAGCATCGGCAAAGTCCCTGCCGAAATCGTGCAGGAGTCTCAGGAGAAGACTCCGGTTTCCCCTCACCCTGCTCAACGCTGTCTTTACGTCCATGCCGGGCAGCAAAGAAAGCTCATCTACGCTTTCCGATCCGGGCTGTGGCGCGGCGGCCTCCTCCGGCTCTTCCTGCCGGCCCTGCCGATTGGTCCAGGAGACCAGAACGGAGATCAGTCTATCGGGATCGACCGGCTTCGCGACATGGTCGTTCATTCCCGCCTTCAGGCAGTCCTGGCGCTCCTTGGCAAAAGCATGAGCTGTCATGGCGATAATGGGCACCTCGGAAAGGCCCAAGGTAGAGCGGATGAAGCGGGTGGCCTCTATTCCATCCATTTCGGGCATCTGTACGTCCATTAGAATGGCGTCGAAAGCCCTATGGGATAGCTTCTCGATAGCGATTTTTCCGTTCGAGGCGATTTCGACCACCGCACCGGCATACTCCAGGATCTCACGGGCCACCTGTTGATTGACTTCGTTATCCTCGACGAGGAGGGCTTCAAGTCCATGCAGTGGAGTCCGGACTCTTTCACTCCGGCGCCCCGGTAAGATTTCGCTCCGGGTTGGCCTTCCGTCTCGATTGAACGCATCGACGATCGTATCGAAGAGCATGGATTGCGAGATCGGCTTGGCCAGAAGAGCGTCGAGATGCAAGCCCTGCGCCTCCTGTAGCACATCCTCCGCCCCGTAGCCGGTCAACATGAAGAGCACCGGAGTCTTGGGAAGATGCAGGTCATTCCGGATGCGGCGAGCTGTCTCGATACCATCCATCCCGGGCATCTTCCAATCGAGGAGCACCAGATCGTACGGGCGGCTTCCGTTTTCCATCGTTCCCGCGAGCTCCAAAAGAGCTGCCGCGCCGGAATCCACTGAAGTGGCTTCAAAGGACATCGCCCTCAGAGAGGCTTCCATGAGCACTCTGGAAGTCATGCTGTCGTCCACCACGAGTATCTTCAGCCCCTGAACACCGATGTGTGAAGAGGCCCGGGTATTGGCAGGCTTTCCGCGCAGTCCGAAAGAGGCAGTGAAAATGAAAGTGCTCCCCTCTCCCGGCGTGCTCACGACGTTGATTTCCCCTCCCATCATCTCGACCAATCTCTTGCAAATGGCAAGACCCAGCCCCGTTCCACCGTATTTACGAGTGGTCGAGCCGTCCGCCTGAGAGAAGGACCGGAAAAGCCGGAATTTTTGCGCGACGGAAATTCCTATTCCCGTATCCTTGACCGCAAAGCGCAATACGGCCCGGTCTCCGTGCCGGTTCAGGCGATCTATGCTGATGACGATCTCGCCTTTTTCAGTGAATTTGAGGGAGTTATTGGCCAGGTTGATCAACACCTGGCTCAGGCGGAGCGGATCGCCGACAAGGCCCATGGGTACGTCGGGCGCTGTGTGAAGGAACATCTCGAGGCCCTTTTCTTCGGCTCTCATGGCGATCATGGTACGCACACTATCGAGTACCTCTCCAAGATCGAAATCGATGGATTCCATCTCGATCCTTCCTGCCTCGATTTTGGAGAAGTCGAGGATATCGTTGATAATCCCCAACAGCGTTTGAGAAGATATCTTGATCTTTGCCAGATAGTCCCGCTGCTTGGAGGTGAGCTGGGTTTGCAGTGCGAGATGGCTCAATCCGATAACGGCATTCATGGGAGTGCGGATTTCGTGGCTCATGTTGGCAAGAAATTCGCTCTTGGCTCTGTTGGCGGTCTCGGCGGCTTCCTTGGCTTCCTGCAGCTCGTTTTCAATTCTCTTTCGCTCACTGATGTCCCGTGCCACGTACACGCTACCGAACAGATTCCCTCCGTTATCATGGAGGGGGGAAGCAGTGGCAAGAAAATAGTCTTTCGTGGCTTCGTCATGTATTTCCGCCGTGTGGTCCCGGTTGTCCTTGAACACGGCCGTATGCAGGCAGGGGGCGGGGGGCTGCACTATCCCGTGAATGATCGTACAGGGCTTTCCGATGGACTCCCTGGGCGAAATCCCGAGGCGTTCCGCCATGGCCTTGTTGACGTGCCGGATTGTGTGCTCCTTATCCACTATGGCGATGAGGTCCGGAACGGCATCAAAGGTCTCTTCCCATTCCTGCTTTGCTTTCAAGACTACCTCTTCGGCCCGCTTGCGCTCGATTGCCGTAGCCATCACGTTGGAGATCGTTTGCAGGAAATCCAGATCGTCCCGGCTGAAGGACCGTCGTGAGCCGGTGTAAGCACCCAGAATGCCGAAGGGCTCATCCATGCCGCCAATGATCACCGTCACGCCACTGACTATCTGATGATCACGCAGGAGCGATACCCCATGGAAACGGGTTTCCGTTGAAAGACCTTCCATTGCAATCGAGATAACCGAGTCTTGAGAAAACAGGGTGTAACCCGCCATTGAGTCGGGTTTTGCGGAGATCTTCGTTTTGCCGACAAGCTCTTCCTTCCAGCCCGCGCCGGCTCTGAGAAGGAATTCTTCCTTGCCCGGAAGCATTTCGAGAATCATGCAGTATTCGACGTTGAGCGTTTGAGTCACCAGGGCCACGGTCTCATTTAAAAGCTTGGATAGATTGATATCGAGCAGCGCCTTGCGAGCGAGCTCGGCTATGGCCACCTGTTGGCGCCCTCGAGTCGCCAGCATCTCTTCCGCCTGCTTACGTTCGGTGACATCGTCATAGATGGCTACGATTTCGCCCGAAGCGAGCTTATAGACATAGTTTTCCTGCCATCCCGATATTTTGCTATCTTTATAAAGAGTTATGGAATGGTGATTAGGAAATCCCGTCCTCCACACTTTCTGAAAGACCTCGATAAGCTCACATTCCTCGTTTCCCTGAGAAATTTCGAAAACCGACTTGCCGATTGCCTCCTTACGATTCCATCCCTTGATGTACTCCGCGGACTTATTGAAATCCGTCAGGATAAAATCCTCACCATCGTTGGAAATAGCATAGACTGCCGCTCCGCAATTGATGTTCGAGAACATCTGGCGGTATCTTTCTTCGCTTTCCCGCAAGCGATCCATATCTTCTTGACTTCGTCGCCTGGTGAAGGCAAAGACGATGAGCAGCATGAAAAACGGCAGAATGGCCAGAATCGGCTGCAGGTGCGCGACCGCAACCATAAGGATGAATGCGAGCCCACAAAAAAAGAAGAGGTAATCCATCCGGTGAGAGAAGAAGCAAGCAATCATTATAAACACTCCCGATTTTACGGGTTGCCTTGCGAAAGCGTGTTCGTAGCCTCGAAAAGCTCCCTTGATTCCACAACCTATTCTTGACCAAAGACCGCCGGATTGAACTTAGGCGAACACGGTATTTTGTGATGCTAAAGGATGTATTTCCGTGGTGACGTAGTATGTTGGTGAGGTGCCATGTCAGCGGCTTGTCCCACGCATGCCGACTTCGACGCTATGGTGGCTTTCTTGCGCTTCTACCGGATACTGCTTACTTTCCTACTCTTCGAATACGGCAATTACCGTATTGTATGAGCAGTCGATATAGCTTATTGGGTTTCGACAGAGCTTATCATTTGGCCATGAGCGCAGCCCAGTGCCGCCTTCCACGGCGGCGCCGGGCTGCGCGATGGTATTTATGTATTCTGAAATCACTTGAGCCCTTGTACTGTACAGATCCATCCCGGAGTGATCCGGTTGGGAGGGAGGACTTGACGATGATGAAGAAGAGAATGTTCCGGTGTGTGGTGAGCTGCTTCCTCGCGGGCTTACTGGTGTGTTCCGCGGTGGTAGTGGCTAGGGGTGTGGAAATTTCGGAGATTGAACAGAGAGGCTTCCTCCTTCATCTCGGAGTCCCTTACGCCAATTTCGTCACGGGTAGCGGAGATGGTCTCGACGTGGAGCTGATGCAGCTCTTTGCTCGATACCTGGGGGTCGAATACCGGTACGTGAAGACTTCCTGGGAGGAAGCCATCCCGGACCTTACTGGCGTGAAATCTACAGTGCAGGCTGGAGAGGCGCAAGTCAAGGGCGATATCATTGCCAATGGAATGACCATTCTACCGAAGCGTGAGAAGATGGTGGATTTTTCGACACCGACTTTCCCCACGCAGGTCTGGTTGATCGCCAGGAGCGACTCACCGATCAAGCCCATAGTCCCTTCGGACAGCATCGAAAGAGATATCGAAATGGTCAGAAGCTCGCTCAAGGGTCTCGATGTCCTGGGAATACGAAATACGTGTCTCGATCCGGATCTCCATAATCTGGAAGCAGGGGGGGCAAGGACAGTATCCTTTCCCGGTTCACTGAATGAGCTGGCTCCGGCCGTGATCAACGGCGAGGCCGAGGCAACCATGCTGGATGTACCGGATGCGTTGATCGCTCTGGAAAAATGGCCCGGCAAGGTCAAGATCATAGGTCCGATATCCAAAGTACAGATGATGGGCTGTGCGTTCGACAAGTCTTCCGGTGAGCTGCGCGAGGCTTTTAACCGGTTCCTCGATCAATGCCGGAGGGACGGCACATATATGAGGCTTGTCGATAAGTATTATCCGAGAGCATCGTATTATTTCCCTGAATTTTTCCGAGGCCTGCCGGATCGATGACAGGAATATCTACAGGAAACAAGAATGCCGCGCCTGCTCATGTTTCAGACGAAATGGAATTTCATCATCGCCGCCGTTGCCATGGCTCTTGTTGGTTGTATTGCCTTTCTGGTCGTCTCTAATTACCGGTCTCAGGTTCAGCTCCAAGAGCGTGCGATGGAAGAGATGGTGCGCGATACCGAAGAACATGCGCGCTCGATAAACTATTTCTTCTCCGAGCGGAAAAATGATCTCAAGAACCTCTCGGAGCATCGTGCGGTTTCCACTTTCCTCGAGAATAAGGCCCTCGGGATGTCCTTCAAATATGGCCTCTCGGATAGCTTGTTCGCCATAGTCGACCTTTTCGAGAGCTTTCTGAAGGAAAGAAAGCTTGGCGGCGACAGAATCTATACGCGAATAGCTTTTGTGGGAAGCGACGGCACCACGCTTGTCGATCTGCCTGACTTGCCGGCTAAGAAACCGGCCGAAGAGAATCCGGGCAACCTTTTGGAAATGCTGGACAAGGATCGGCGGACTCCTTTCATTGTCAGCCTGGGCGAAGAATCGAGCCAGGAGGTGATCGTGACGATGCCGTATTATTTCAAGGACAACTACGCCGGACAGATCATCTCATGGATTTCGATGGATGCTGTTTACGAAAACCTCGGCCAGACTTCCACCTCCTCTTTCATACGCACTGCTGAAATCTACTCCGGGCGAGGGCAGCGTTTGCATTGCTCCGGATTTTCGGAACATGAAGCCGGCTTCTGCTCCCCGTCCGCACTGGAGGGCATGCTCCCCGGTAAGGCGTTTCGCTTCACGTGTACCAGGGCCAGTGACCTCGCCCCCATGGACATGATTGGAGTGCGCATCAATATCCACGACACGCCCTTCTTTCTGTTCGCGCGAGCCACCATCGGCCAGATTCTCGACCAGGCGGACCCGGGCATGTTACTCCTGGTGACCGGGCTGCTCTCATTCTTCACTCTGGGTGCCATGGCTTTTGTTTTGTGGATAAACACCGGCAATCTGGTGTTGTCCGCAAGGCTCGACGAGTCATCCAAAGCAAGGCGGATGGTTGAGCAAAAGAACCTTCAGCTCGAGCGTGAAATTGCCGAGCGTGGAAAGGCCGAGGAAGCACTCAGGGAGAAAACCCGGCTCAATAGACTGATTGTGGACAATCTACTGCACCCCGCGATGCTGGTGAGAAAGGACCGGATCGTACTGCTCGCCAGCCGTCTCGCTCAGAAGCTTGGAGCGAAGGTTGGAGGTTATTGCTGGCGAGACGTAGGTAGATGTGAATACCTTCCGCAAGAGCACAAAACATACATGGTCGAGCACGATGGGGAGATACCTGCAGGCGGAACCATGTGCACTTTCTGCATGATGGACAAAGCGCTCTCGGAAGGAAGGCCCACCACTGCCTCCGGGGTAAACGTATCGGGAAAGATTCTTGATATATCGTGGATTCCGGTCGATGGTGAGGTGTGTCTCTGCTACTCGATGGATTTGACCGAGAAGAAAGCCGCCGAAGATCTGATGCTCGCCAAAGAGGCGGCTGAGGCTTCGGCCCGGGCCAAGAGCGAGTTTCTGGCCAAGATGAGTCATGAGATCCGAACCCCGATGAACGGAGTTCTGGGGATGACTGAATTGTTGCTGGGGACAGCTCTTGACGATCCCCAACGGAGCCTTGCCGAAACGGTCTTTCGCTCCGGCGAAGCACTCCTGCGCCTGATAAACGATATTCTCGACTTCTCCAAAATCGAGGCAGGTAAGCTCGAGCTCGACAGCATTGATTTCAACGTGCGTGAGCTGATTGGAGACGTTGCGGAGCTGCTTGCCGAGTCTGTTCATAAGAAAGGTCTCGAGCTTCTCTGCCGGATAGACGACGACGTGCCCATGGTCTTGAATGGTGATCCGGGCAGACTCCGCCAGATCATCACCAATCTGCTGGGCAACGCCATCAAGTTTACCAAAGAGGGAAGGGTGATGGTGCGTGTTTCACTGCTCGAGGAGAATGGCGAGACTGCCCTGTTGAGCTTCGAGATCAGCGACACCGGAATAGGAATGACCCGGGAGGCACAGGAGGTTATCTTCGATGCCTTTTCCCAGGCCGACGGCTCGACGACCCGAAAGTATGGCGGCACAGGTCTCGGGCTCGCCATTTCAAGGCAGCTCACCCAGATGATGGGGGGAGAAATCCGCGTGGAAAGCATACTCGGCGAGGGGAGCAAGTTCCGATTCACCGCGCGTCTGAAGAGACGGGCCTCGGCCGAGCCGGTTCAGCCATTCCAGCCGTTTGATTCCCGGTCTTCCACGCCGGCCTCCTTTCCCAAAGCCGGCGCTTTCCGGACGAATGGTGCTCCGAGCCGGGAAAAGCCCGAAAGGCTCATCGGCCGCCGCATCCTTCTGGCCGAAGATAACCTGGTCAACCAGGAAGTCGCACGCTTGACACTGCTGAATACCGGTTGTCACGTCGATGTGGTTGATGATGGAATTGAGGTTCTCGACGCCCTCTCGAAATCGAGCATCCCTTACGATCTTATCCTCATCGATTGCCAGATGCCCGAGATGGACGGCTATGAAGCAACAAGGAGAATCAGGGCGAAAGAAGCACTAAGCCCGGCTCCCTCTCACATCCCCATCATTGCTCTGACCGCCCATGCAATGGCGGGTGATCGCGAACAGTGCCTTGCCGCCGGCATGGATGATTACTTGAGCAAGCCTTTTAACAGGCATCAGCTCTACGCTGTATTGGAGCGCTGGCTGCCTCGGGAGGCCGGAGATGGAAACGTATTGGAAGTCAGTGTCGATGCAGCTTGTACTCTAAATTCATCGGATGTTCAGTCCGTGACGCATCCCGATGATACACCGGTCCTGGTGCAGCCGGCCTCGGAGTCGATCTATACGGAGACGTGGGAGGATCTGCGGGCGGTGCGAGCGAAAGATGCACCGAATCTGCTCCATAAAGTCATTTCTGTCTATCTGAATGAATCGGTGAAGCTTCTGGATAGACTGCGGGAAGCCGTAACTTCATATGACAGGGAGGGAATCAAAGCAGCGGCGCATACCTTCAAATCCAGCTCCGCAAACCTTGGTGCCTTGAAACTGGCGTCATTTTGCAAGGCTCTCGAAGACCTTGCTTCCATGGATGCCACGGGTGAACATATCCAGGTGCTCGCCTCCCTTGAAGCGGAATACCAGGCGGTGCGGGAAGCAATGCTGGCTGAGCTTCAGAGAGGTTCATAATCAATATGGGGGAGACGGGCCGGCACGATATGCAGGGATAACAGGCATGGTTCAAAAACCTCTTGTTTCGGGTAACAGTTGCCACTGTCATTTCCGCATTCTCCTGATCCGTAGTGCAGGGCTTTAGCCCTGCACTACGGATCAGGAGAATGCGGAAATGACGGGGTAGCGAAGGGTAATTCAGAAGGAAAAGTGTAAACTACTTTTGGGCTGTTATGAAGGATGCCGCAATAACCTACTCTTCTTTCGTAAGCGTCGCTAGCTGATCAAATATGTGCTTACGATCAAGCTTCTCTATTTGGGATTGATATTCTTTCGATTGGCTCAGGCCGTATACAAAGCCAGTCCAACTTCCATCCCTCGTGAATTCCGATACCGTCAACTCTCTCATGGATTCTTTGAGAGCGTCCTTCCAATCCTCGTCCCACAACGCACGAAAAAGACTTAGCACCGCGAGTGACTGAAGGGCTTCCATGTTGAGCTGTTTTTCTTTGAGCTCGTGGTAATGCTGCCATATTCCTGAGATGTCCTTTTCGGAAATGCTTTCCTGAGCGAAGAGAGTCAGACCGCTCAGCAAATGCCAGTAGTGACGAAAACGGTGCGTCATGGGGTCATATGCGCAAAATTCCTTGGTCTTACTACATTTGCTCAGCGAGGTACCAGCATCTCGAATCTTTCCACTGCGCAATGATTCGTAAGCTTCTACCGGCCCTATATGAAATCCATTCAGCCATCTACGCAGATTCATTTCCGCGAGGAGCTTTAACGCCTTCGAGCTCTTACCCCGTACGGTATCAGCTAACCGGAAATTCCAATAAAACTGCAGCTCTCCGCAAAGCTCGGTGAGCCTCATTTTCTCTGCTTCCCGAATAACATCTTCAGCCTCTTTATCGATTTCGGCCTCTGCACATTGATACCCGAAAATAGCCATCATCCGGTACTGTTCGAGGAAAACATCATAGATTCCCACTCCATCCGATTCACTCCTAAAGCCATTCTTGGCTTTTTCGAATTCGGTCCAGGCATATTGGAGATCTCCCACGGCCAAATAGTATTGGGCCCGACGTTGTGAGTAGCAGGCTCCTAGATAATCATTGTTGTAAGGTAAACCAGCGCGCAGAGAATCCGCCTCCCTCAACATTTCATCGGTTACCCTCGGCCCATCCGTATAGAGGCAGTTGTGAGCAAGGTCAAGGACGCATAAGAAGCGTTCGAAGGGGCGGAAACGAACTTCCACGTATATTTCTCGTGCACGCTTATAGTATGATCCCGCCTCTTCCTTTTTGGCGTCTGAAGCTGTACGCCCGGTATGCCATAAGGAAAAAGCGTACAACGGTTTCAGGTCTTTGGATGCATCCTGACCATGCTGTCGCATGATCGCTTCCAGCATGCCAACGGCTTTCTTGGATACGTCAAAAGCCTCTTCAAATCTCTCGAGCAAAGTGTATGACCAAGAAAGAGCCAGTTGCCCTTCCAGAAGATACCTTGCACGTTCAGGAGGTGAGATGGTAAATGTCCCCGGCGCATTGCCGATGGCTTTTGTCAGGCAAGAAGGCGACTGAGTGTCGTGCTCGGAACATCCTCCCCCCTGGGAAGGCTCGGAGGTCAAAGGGGGATAGCTGTTCAACCACTTTGCCAAATCCTCGAGGGCTTCCTTGGGACGGTCCGTAGAAAGACCTTGGGCTTGTGCCCTGATCCGTCCGACCGACGCTTCCCAAAAGCCTTGGCCATATGGATTTCGTGTTTTTTCTTCCCTTGAAACTGTCAGTAAGTAGGGCAATGCCTCCCTCCATCTGCCAATATTGACCAGTTGAAGGCCAACCTTTGTAAGATTTTCTATGGCCCCGGGATTGCGACTTATGATCTTTTCCGCTATCTGCGCATAATCATGATCCGCCAGGAGCTGTAGCTGTGCGGACCTGACGAGATCATCGGAAAGCTCCTGATATATGATCTGCGGGTCTTCTCCCAGTGAAAGGAAAGGCAGGTACTTTATGGAAGCTTCGATTTGAGGTGAGCCTGGAAAGGAGCTTGCGAGCGCCTTTTCCATCTCTCGAACCCGTGCACCTGTTTGGCGATACTCGCCTGTAGGCAAAGGGGAGGCAACGAGCAGTACATCGACGGGAATACGTTCAGCACCGTGCTTTCGGACAGCCGAGCCTTCGGGCGTCGCGCACTCATCGTTAATATTTTGTACGTCACTCAAAATACTGCAGATCCCGCGAACGGACTGGTTACTGAGATTGGTAAGGGCCACAACCAGGTCCGGGAGGTGAAGGGTTGTGATTCCGGCAACATCTGTAAGTCCTGTTCTCGCATCCAGTAGAAGGTAGTCGTACCCGCACCGCTCGAAATAATCCAACAGCTCTTCCATGAAGTCACGACCGCTTCTTTCCCGGTAGAAATTGCTCCAAGAGAAGGATTGAACAAAGTCCCTGTAGGTCGCGCTTTCGATATCCCCACCTGCCGCCAGCAGTGTAATACGTCCATCCGGCCCAAGCTCATCGGTAAACTGCTTCTGTATCTCGGTAGAAGTTGGATTCTTTCCTTCATCCGGCCCAAGCTCATCGGTAGAGTGCTTTTGTGTTTCAGTCGAAGTTGAATCCTGTTCTTTCCAGAAGAGCTCGATAAGCTCCTTGAACCCACCCTTCAGCTCCGGCGCTCTCCAGCGATCATTTGCGCCTTTATCGCTCTGACTGGGGGCCAGCTTGGCATGATGCAGGCCTGGCGCTTCAAGGTCAAGATCTACCAGCGCAACTCTAGAGCCTTTCTGTGCAAGATACCAGGCTACATTTAGAAGCGCCATCGTGCGACCGACGCCCCCTTTATACGAATAAAACGAAACAGTAAACATCCTTGGGAGCTCCTCGATGGGCTGGCGTAACATCCGATTAGGACTAAGCTGCCTCTTTTACTGTGCTGGTTCTACCTGAGGTGGTATCCGAAGGATCTTCCGGCGGGCTCGGAAAGAACCTCCTGGCATGATCATCTGTTTTACCCTGGTTTGATGCGGGTCGCAGAAAGGAATTATGCCGCTTGTTGACAGACGTGTCAGTATCCGGTTGGACAGGAGGATTCGCTCTGCTTGCATCACCTCGCTGTCCCTTGTCTGCCGTTTCCCGCTCATGTTCAGTGGGGATATTCAAGATGCTCAAGACTTTTTTGCCCAGCTCCGTAGCTCTGAACACCCATGCGGCGTTCTTGGCCTGGCTCATACCGGGAACCAGCTCAACAAGCCTCATCCGTTGCATGTGCAAAACGAGGTTTCTGACGTGCTGCCTGGACAGGTCCTCCTTTTCTTTCCTCTCTACAGGAACCTCTCGGATCAGATCTTGGATCGTATTCACGCCATCTCTGGCAATTGCCACAAATGCTCTTTTCAACGTCTTATGCCTGGATTGCTCTAGCTCGCCCATGAGCTTCTCGGGTAAACTTTCGATTCGCTTAATGAGATTGATCACCCTGAACATACCGTTCATTTCGAGGAAAGCTGCCATCTGCAATGGAAGCTGTTGGATTTCTCGCAGATCGAAGCCTTCTTGCTTCAAAGATCCGGCGAAGAAGCCTTTGAAAGCTTCGTAAAGCTCTTCAAGCTCATGCGCCTGACCGCAAATCGAGCTTCGAGCAGCCATTTCAAAATACTGTGCCACTACCTCAAGTTCACGGATGTGCCCACTGTAGCGAGCATTGCTATGGCTGCATCGCGCGAGCAACGATTCTACGATTTCCTTAGGAGTGGGCACATTCTCTATCATTGGAGTCTTGGCTCCCTCTTGGAACACAGGGGTGCATTGATATAGATTCTCTTCGCTGCTTACCGCGAAATCGCTCATAGCTTCCTCCAATTGTCATCCAGTTAACATCCTTAAGGCTCGGCAAACGCCGGACGACTAAAAAATTGTACTGTTTGGGCTGAAGTATTGCAAGAAAAAGCGAGCATTTCGATCTAAATTGTCACTCCGTTGCCATGCATTGCTTGATCACCCCAGTCTTACCACGAAAAGATGCTTCCAAAAGGTAAAGTCATCTGAAGAGACGGCGCAGATGTCTGGCTGCGCTGGTTGTCTGGAAACCACCACGTGGCGCTGTTTTTCTAACCACGAGCCAGCGTTTTCCGAATTCTCGGGGAGTACGATAGCAGGCAAAGCGTTTTGCACAACTGTCGCCGCACCCAGGCTGTCACGCTGATCCTTGCCTTTCGTCTCGAAAGGCTCAAGGCGTGGGCTATAGGCCGGCACAAGGTAGAGTGTAGGCCAGACGTCAAGGAAATTACCTGCAACGCAGTTAGCGATCTCAAGATAATCCCTGCAAATGAAGTCTACTGCCCTTCCCAAGGTGGGGATGTCAACAAGGTGAATCTCTTTTCCAGGATCTATGTTCTCATAGATATAATCCGCATTGGTGTCTTTCCCTTGCGTTATCGGGAAGGGGCAAAGCTTTTCGTGTGACCATAAGGGCTGACCGAACGGTCCAAAGACAATCGATGTATTTTTATTCATGGAATCTATGTGCTCATGGCAGCTTCCCGCCACGGTCAGCCATGGAAAAGGTGGCTTATTATCATAGGCCTGTTCAGTATGGCATTGCCTGAGCGCGTTCTGGATAGCATCCCGGACTTCCTGCACGATAAGCATTTCCGGCATGATGAGGATATCGATCTTGCTCTCGATGCATAGCCTGATAAGGTGATCAGTATCCATTGCCAACTCGACTGGATTGCATATATTCTTCACATTCGGAAAGAATCCTTGTCCATCTTCACGAATGATATCGTAGTCTTCACGAGGGGCGGCAAGCAGGAGGAGGATCTTTCCCTGTTTAGGATAAGAATAACGTTCTTGAAAATACTCCAACTCATCCACATAGGGAAAGTAGGAATCATGAACCTGATGTCTGAGTAGGTGGTGGAATAGGTGATACTCTTTGCCCAAGCACTGCAGTGTGCTACGTACCGCCATTTGAAGAAGGTTCCATCTACTGGCCAGTAGGACTCCAGACCGTGACATATAGGGCTTCTTTGGGCGAGTGCGGACAGATGTTTTGCCAAGATCAGGAGCAGGCTTATCGAGGTCATCAGTAACAGCTTTATCGGGATCATCAGCAAAGGTATAGGGAACTATGGTAAAGGACAATGACTGAACCTTATAAAGAACTGCGAGCAAGTCCTGCATTTCGGGCAGGGGTTGAAGCTCCTTGTGGTAGCAACCACCTGCTTCTGCGGCATCAGATGTATGCAGTGTTTGACTTAACGATGACAGCAGTTCGAAGATAAATTGGATCTGTTCTGTCTCGGAGGCTGAAGCATCAGCAGGCGGGCAGACAAGGCTGACATCACCGACGTACCTCCAATTGCATTCTTGCCGTTCCACAGCGCTACGCTCATGCAAGCCAAGTTTCTGAGCATACAGGTAAAGCGAGCCAAAAAGATGGACCGGTTCGGAGCTCCAGTATTTTTTTGCCGCAGCGACAATATGCTCCCAGCTCTCAAGTGCTATGATCGGGTCTTTGTAAGGCATAACTTGCTCCTCGGAATTGCTCCGCTAGTCGTGAAATCACCCGTGTTGCCCAAGTATGATTCCAATTCCGAAACCAGCCATTGTATCCTTTGATCGATGGCAACCTGACGTTCAGAAAATAGCTCCATTTCCCATTCGTTCCGGCATGTGCATTTTATCTTCCAGGCTCTCAGAAGCGCAGAGCGCCTTCCAGTCTTGTTGAATTCATCAATGGCTCCTCTGATCGCCGTGGTACAAATGGGGCAATTCCTTGCCGTGTCCATCATGTTTACACCGCATTCGAACCCATATACAAGCAGGCCTTCCAGACACTCGTCTTCAAGGTCCAATAAAGCTTTCAGTACGCTCCAGAGCCATGGGACCCGATACTGTCCTCTGCTCATCAGCCACCATGTCAAAGTATATTCTTTAATGTTAGACAACATAAGCACTATCCGGTGTGATCTTACAGAACAGGCAAATCGAATGGTATGTTTAACATCCTCTATGGATTCCCTTTCGGTGAGAAGTGGAGGTTTAAAAAAAACGTGGGTGACAGGAAGGACATGCAAATCCTTGAGTATCCCAACAGCGTTGACGTAGGTATTTAAGTCGAGCGATTTATTGAGAATGATATTTCGAATAGTGTCATCCACGCTTTCGAGGCCCATGCCGATATCCAGTTTTATCGGTCCCAGGCATTCGAGAGCTTCTCTCACGGCTTCAGCGGTCACAAATTCCGAGCGGCTTTCTACGCCAACGTATTCGAGATTAGGCATTTGCCTCAGGGTTTCAAAAAAAACGGTTCTCGTATCATGGGACACCTCTGTTTGGTCGAATATGGAGCCCAAAGCCGAAAGATTTACGACACGAGGGAAATTCCATTCTCTGAATAAACGATGGAGCTGTTTTCTCGCTTCCAGCGGCGTCGAGCTTCGTGCATACCCGCCGTAATCGCAAATTGTGCAGCCTCCCTCTTGTGCCCAAGAGCAACCGCATGTGCCGATGAAGCCAAGCGGAAGATCAATACTGGTACCATTATGCCGATAAGGAAGGTAAAAGTAGCCGGCATCGGGAGGAGTGGAACAAGACGCACGTTGCATGCGAAGATATTTCATGAACCGGCGAATGATTTCCATTGCATGCTTGTGATTCAAGGTGGATTCATTCATCTTCCCGAGCCCGGAGAAATGTCATGATACCAAAAATGGTCTTCCTGCTCACGCATACGCACCACCTGTGGTGGCCCTGAATCCGACACCATGATTACCGCTGGCCTGGGAAAAGCAAATTGATTAGAGAAAGTGAGGCAATATGCCCCCACATCGCAGATCAACAAGGGATCGCCGAGGTGTGGATCAGGCAATTCAATATCCAGCCCCAGGCAGTCGAACTGAGTGCACAGAGGGCCAAAAAGATCCGCCTTGACATGTCGTTGTCCCTCTACAAGCCCCAACACTTGATGCTTGAGATAATAGGCTGAAGGAATGTGGTTGATATTGCCGTCTGTAATGACAAGTTTTCGTCCTCGGATCTCCTTTACCCCTACGATCTTACAAATCAGGTGCATGCATGAAGCCACAAGAAGCCGACCGGGCTCAAATATGACTTTCCGGCTACTCCCGCCTTCTCTGTGAATTTCCTCGGCAATTATCTCGAAATACTGCTCTGGATGGGGTAAAAGCCACTCCCCCGGCAGCACATCGAGAGGCACGGCTCCACCTGCCGCCAATCCGCCGCCGACATCGATGTACTGCATTTGCTGACTAAATTTACTCTCAAGCGTATTCACCGCCTGCAGGAGCTGTCGTATAGCGTGTTGAAAGATCCCCAATTCCGTGATGTTCGTACCAACATGAATGTGAGCACCACATAGATCGAGATTGTCAGGGAGATTGTAGGATTCCAGATAATCATAAAGCTCTATAGGATCTACTCCGAACTTCGACCAGGATGCCATGCCAAAGTCAAACTGGAGGCGTACCCCCACGCGCGCGGGCATTCCCAGGATCGTGGCCTGTCGAGAAATTTCCAGGAGCTCTTGAATGGAATCGGCATGTATGAGTATGCCTTTTTGTATGGCAAGTACCAAGGCGTCCAGAGGTTTATATGGCCCGTTGAAAATAATGCGGTCGGAAGGCAAGCCAAGATGGATGGCGTGCTTCAATTCGGATGAGGATACAACCTCCGCGCCGAATCCAGCGTCAAATGCCAGCTCACATAGGGCTGTGAGAGAATTTGTTTTATATGAGTAGAAAAAATCGGCATCAAGGCCTGCCTTACAAGCCGAATAGAGCAGCAGTTGAGCACGATCCTTAAAACCTGCTTCATCTAAATAAAACAAGGGGCTGCCATAAGTCGCCAGCCATACGGCTGCCTGTTCGTGAGTCATCTTTGGACGATCAGTTTTCAACATGCTTTTGTCCTGACAATCGAATCAACTTATCAATAGGGAAGCAAACATATCGGTTTACCCTCACTCCCACCGTACCGGACATCAACGAAAGTGGACGAGGTTCTCTTGCGAGAAGCAAATCAATGAACAAATGCACCATTCCATAGGGATCGCAATCCAGCCATCTGAGCCATGCGGGAAATCTTGGATTGATCTCGAACACGACAAAGCCCCTTCCCGGTACGAGGCGCAGCTCGATTTCCAACGGCCCCCTCCACTCCAGATCCCTGACCACCGCTTTCGCTATATCGGTAAGCTCGGAGCTCTCGATGATGACTCCCATCCAGCTCTTTCCCTTCTCGGTAATACCAATCTTCTTAATAGCGGCACACCCTGCCAGGCTGCCAGGCTGTGGGCCGGCTAAAGCACAAACCGCATATTCGTCTCCTTCGAGAAATTCTTGAGCGATTGCGGGCCGTCCCCAAATCTGAGATATCCTTTCGAAGGCGATTACCGCCTCACTGAAAGAGTTGACAACATAGCTATCACAAATGTTTCCCTTAACCAGAAATGGAAAGGAAATGTGCTTCAAGTCCTCAACGGTGTCGACCACATTTCCCCTTGCAAGCGGATAGGGTGACAGGGCGGCTTCATTGCATAATGATGCCTTGGAAGTCCGGCAAACGTTGTGGTATTCCGGCAGTAAAGTCTGAATTCCAAGATCGGCAAGCTGAGCTTGGATAGACGAAATCAATATGGCTTCCGGGTCTACTCCAGGAACGATGTAATCGATACGATACTGTCTGAGCAGTCCGGCAATCGAGCTAAGAAAAGCGCTACTTCCTTCGGACATTTCGGGAATTAAGGTTATCATGTCGAAAAATCTGCTAAGACCAAGTGCCGGAGTAACAGGATATGTACAGAGAGCGTGCAAGCAAACATCATTGCCGGCGATGCGACGCAACCCAACCGCCAGTGGCAGACCCGGCTCTGGTGTGCCGGTGTGGTGGACCCCAAGGAGGCCCAGGTATGCTTGCTTACTAAACATACTCAAAATGGCCTTGTATAGCTGGCTAATGTCGCTTGTTGTACCGTCATCTATTCTATGTTGACCTCTTGGGGGCGAAGAAGCTGCGTAGAAAAACTCGGCACTCCCTGTCCCAATTGATGAGTATTGGGCTGTTTACTGCTTGAACTGCTCAAAATCGCTACATTTGGTGCTCGTTGTGATTGGACTCAAATGCACATTCTGATTTTGACTGAATGCTCTGAGTCCTCGAAAAGGAAATATCCCATGTCCGAGCTTACAGCCAGCAGGTGATATTGCAAAAAACTGAGAATATCGGCATATGGTCGGTTTTTCATATGTACCTGTAAAACCCCTTCTGCTCACTAGCAGCTCCTATTTGATTTTTCAACCATAATTCAAGTCCAATAGACATATCGTCAATATACTGAGCAAAAGCCAGTCCACTTCTTGCCCATGCTTGACTGTTCTTAGGTGATGCATTCGCATTTAGATATTCAACCAGCAGCAAAGGAAGATTAACTTCAGCCTCTAGAGCTACGCCTACCCATGAGGGAAAACGAGCATTTACATCGAGGAGAAAGACTCGGTCATCTCCGGTCTTCGAAATATCTATATCGATGGGTCCCACCCATTCACATTCGTGCAGGAATTCCTGTAATCTTACAATCAGATCGCTCCCCTGTATTGTTACACCAGCCCAAGTCGAGCCGTCTTCGGTAATGCCTACCTTCTTCATGGCAGCTCCACCGATGATGTTATGTTGTGTGTCTGCCAAAGACGTTATGCTGTACTCCTCACCTGTTATCCATTCCTGTATCATCACGGGCCATCCGCTCATAGATGCGAATTGGAGAGCGTACTGCCGCGCCTCCTCTGAGCTCCGAGCTGGGTGAGCCCCCGAAAGCCTTCCTTTTATACATACCGGATACTCGATTGACGAGAGCCTTTCCATGTCATCGGATGAATACAGCAGTATGGTCCAAGGTAAATTGAAGGCGCCGCCTATTTGAGTCTGTGTGAAGAGGTTTGCTTTCCCTACACGGTCAAGCACATTTTTCATGGGAATCAAGCATCTTAGATTCATGGCGTACAGGTCGCTAAGATGATCTGCTAAGAGAAGGACATCCAAATCAGTGGATGGGATAAATATAGAGACGTTATATTCATGGCAAAACCTTTGGAATGGGTCAGTGAAAGCGCTCCAGTCCGCAGGTGATGGTAAACAGGCAGTTGCGCAGAAAGGCGCTGGAATGCTATAGAGACCCGTGCACAGTGGGTCGTAGTCCACTCCTACAATGCGAATGGCGGGGTCTTGGGCCAGACACCATGCAACCTCGATACCCGGGGCCGGTGAGCACGCTGCCTGGAGGCCAGAAACAGCAATAGTCAGTTGTTGATCCATGCAGCAAGTCCTTCATGGCAGAGTTGGTCCAAGAATTCCTCAATTTCCTGGGAAATCTGATCGACAGGTAATAAATAGCTGGATGCAATTTCTTCAGTTAACCCATCCATGCTACAACGCCCTTCGTTCTGGATACTTTGGAACACCAGCGTTCCCAAGCGGTTCAGATGGTAAATAATACCGGTTTCGTGATCGAAGATGAAGCTCTCTCCCGATGCACCCACCGACATGTCCAGCCTTTTTGTTTTGGAAATACGAATCCAGTTCATTCAAAGTCCTGAATACCATGAGATCGACAAGCGTTAGATGCAGCGGAAAAACGGTCTTGCGTTAGATGACCAGCTCCCACCGATTTGAACGGCAGCGATCTTCACGAGATGGCAACAGCTCTTCGGAAATCGGTGTGTGATAAGAAGCCCACTCCGATTCTCCATGGTGAGATCGAGTGTGACGAGATGTACGTGGTGGCGGGCCACAAAGGCAATCCCGAGGCAGTCCAACGCGCGAACCGCCAGCGGCGTCCGCGCGGGGGGCGTGGTGCCCTGGACAAGGAAAAACCCCCTCTCCCGGGCATGATTGAACGCGGAGGGGAAGTCGTCATCTCTCTGCTGCCCAATGTGCGGATGAGAGGTATCTCTCAGGAGAAGCTACCGCTCTATCTGGGCTTCTTCGAGCTCGCTCACAATGTTCGTCGGCGAGGCAAAGCACTTCTTTCGTCCTTGATCGGGCTCTTGGTTGCTGTCTAGAGCCGGAAGTCAGCACTCGGAAACCCGGAAAGAGCCTCTTTCCTAGCACGAAATTCATTGAAGTGGAAGATGAATTTAGCTCAAAATTTTGCACTCATTTTACACCCTGGCTCTACCCGGAACAATGCGAGTCGGAATTTTGAGACTGGGATCGTTAGATCTTCTCACCATTCGAATGAGTTGAAACCCGGACGGTATCGAGGGACAATCCTCGTCTTTCATGCCTTGACGGGAGATCGCTTTGTGTTACGCTTATAGAGTATGGCAAAGGTTCATCGTATCAGGCAACAATCAGGCATACTGAGCTTTTTGAATGCAGGGGGAATGTCATGAAAACGGCGCGAGAAAGCTATAAAATGTGGGCCATCTTGATTTGTGCGGCTCTTTTTGCAGGATGCACCGTTATGCCCGCGGGAACCTATTACAGGGCAGTGGAGGTGCCAGTCAACGCGGGATATCGAGCTTCCTTTCCGCTTGGGCCAAACGATCAGACATATACCCTGCAGATATTCGATCGAACGCCTCTGGGTCTGTTTCAACTACCTCAAACGGTTGGGATGCTCTACAACAAAGGCTATGACGAAGTTCGAAGGCGTAGAGAGGCGAGCTTCTCCGTGGATGTCACTTTTTCTTTCGGGGTAGTGGACAACCCTGCACTCAGAGCCGGGAATACCCTCGGTGGAGCGCTCTTCGGAGCCGCGACGGGCGCCATTCTAGGGGGAGCCTTTGGAGATCCGGGACGTGGTGCGGCTATAGGGGCTGCCAGCGGCGGCTTTTTGGGTCTTGCAGCTCCCGCTCCGAGCAGTCTCGTCAGAATCGATATAAACCTCTATCACCTGTACGAACATCTGAGCGCTCATAGAACTACTACGGTGGACATCTCGGGAGTTCCTCCGTATGATGTCGCGCACGTCATCGACAGCGAAGTAGCCAGGGCGCTGGAGGATCTTCCCCGGAGATGATCTCGTGATCCCGGTCAAAGCCGGGAGATCGACGCATGGCGGAAAGCTAAGCCAGGAAGTGCTGGGCTCGATTGTAGAAAGAACACGAAACGATGCATAGCTCCGATCCGACGAATGTGGAAAAGCAAACACGGGGCAAATGGCGGCGCCCCAAGCAATACGTGTGTTCAACATGTAGGGAGGAGCAGCCTTTTTGCTGGTCCTGCCCCTGCGGGTTCATGATCTGTGCCGATTGTATGGAGGAGAATTATTGGGGCATGACCTGTAACGGAATCATGTGGACTTGCCCCGATTGTGGTGATGTCCGCAGCTTCGGTAATGACTGACCTTGTGTTCACCGCGGAGACGCAGAGATGCGGAGAGCGCAGAGAAATTTCACAAGAATTCTCACGACCCTCTGCGTCTTCTCTGCGTCCTCCGCGTCTCTGCGGTGAAAAGCTCAGTTAACGCCTGTGCGGAGTATAGATCCGGGCTGGAGACATTGGTGGGCGGAAGCTGTATCAGAACTTGGAGGAGTGATGGATAAGAAGAGGGTGGTGATCATTGGGGCTGTGGCTCTGGGGCCGAAAGTGGCGTGCCGGTTGAAACGCTTGCGACCCGATATGGAAGTCGTAATGATAGATCAGGATGAGCACATTTCCTACGGAGGGTGCGGTATTCCTTATTTCATCTCCGGAGACATCAGTGATGTGCGCGAGTTGATGAGCACCAGCTTCCACATGGAGCGCACGCCCCAGTTCTTCGAGGATGCCAAGGACGTGCGCGTCAGGATTCGGACGCGGGCGCTGGGTATCGACCGGCAGGCCAAGAAGGTTCATGTAAAGGATCTCCTTTCGGGAAAGGAAGAAGAAATCCCCTACGATCAACTGGTCCTGGGGACCGGCAGCCAACCCAATCGCCTTCCCATTCCAGGGGCTGATCTACCTCAGGTGATGAGCCTCTCCAACCTCCGCTCGGCTATGGACGTCAAGGAGCGCATCTCGAAGGGCGAAGTGGACAAGGCGCTCATTATCGGCGCCGGCGCCATCGGCTGCGAAATGGCCGAAGCCCTGAGCGATCTGTGGGGGATTGAAACCACCGTCGTCGAGATCGCAAACCAGGTGCTTCCCGTCATCCTGGACGACGGTCTTGCCCGCATGGTTCAAAAGCACATCGAGGAAAAAGGCGTCACGATCCATCTGAACGAAACGGTTCGGGAAATTCAGCCCGGGGACGGGAAAGGGGAGGGCGCTCTCAGGGTCGTGACCTCGAAGCGTACTCTTGATACCGATCTGGTGATCACCGCCGTAGGGGTTCGCCCCAACGCCGAGCTGGCGCGAAATGCCGGCCTCGTGGTATCGCCCCGTGGAGCCATCGTGGTCAATCAGCGGCTCCAGACGTCGGACCCCGACATCTATGCGGGGGGCGATTGCATCGAGGTGATGAATCTCCTCACGGGAAAGCCCATGTTCTTCCCGCAAGGGTCGCTGGCAAACCGGCAGGGGCGAGTCATCGGGACGAATCTTTCCGGGGGGCATGCCACTTTCAACGGGGTTGTGGGGAGTTTTTCCATCAAGATTTTCGATCTGGCCGTCGCCTCGACGGGCATTCCGCTCCAGACTGCGCTCAGGGAAGGCTTCGATGCCATAGAAGCTCTCGTCATCCAGGCTGACCGCGCTCATTTCTATCCTTCGCAGGACCTCATGTATCTGCAGGCAACCGTGGACCGGAAAACCAGGCGCATTCTTGGCGCTCAGGGGGTCGGCCACAACGGTGACGCTCTTGTGGGCAGGATCAACAGCATTGCGGCCATGCTTCCCTACCGTCCGACCCTGGAGGATCTCTCCAACATGGAAGTGGCCTACTCGCCGCCCTTCGCTTCGGCTCTCGATATCGTCAACGCCACCGCCAACACAGCGGAAAATATCCTGGACGGCTACAACACGCCCATCGACGTGGCGGCCTTCGAAAAGTGCTTCCTCGAGGACAAGGCGGAAGACACCATCTGCGTGGACGTTCGTGGCCCGGCCAATGCCGCTCCCTATGTCGCCCACTTCGGGGACCGCTGGGTGAACATACCTCAGGAGACGCTAAAGTTTCGCATGGAGGAAATACCGAAGGACAAGCGCGTGATCCTGGTTTGCAACTCGGGCGTGCGCTCCTACGAGGCGTTGCTCCAGCTTCGAAGCGCGGGCGCCTGCCAGGCGGTCAACCTTCAGGGGGGAGTCGCGGCCCTGAAGAAATGCGGGCTGGTGAAGCTGGACGATGAGCAGAGCGATGAAAAAGAAGAAAACCGGGAATGATCCCTCATGTCCCTGAAGGGGGCCTGTCCTGCAATTCAACAGTCTCCGGCCAAGCCGGGTGGGAGGGGCCTCCCGTTGCCGTTTTGTGGGATCAGTCCCTGGTATGGGGCATCATCTGTCTCGATACGCTGCAGCGGATGGGAATCCCCGTTCATCTTCTCAACGGGGAAGACATCGCAGGCGGCGTGCTGAAACGATACCGGATACTTCTGGTTCCCGGCGGCTGGGCTTCCCATAAGATGCGTGCTTTGGGAGAAGCGGGAAAGAGCCAGGTCAGGCACTTTATCGAGACAGGCGGAAGCTATATCGGATTTTGCGGCGGAGCGGGCCTTGCTCTTTCAAGTCCGCCCGCCCTCGAGCTTGTTCCCCTGGAGCGTATGTCCCTCGCCGAACGGCTTCCCAACGCCAGCGGGCGGGTTACCATCCGCGGGATCAGCGGCCATCCCGCCTGGAAGGATCTCCCCGAAGAGCTTCCCGTATCCATCTGGTGGCCCTCCCAGTTCAGTTGGCAGCCGCTGCCGCGCTCCCTCTGCCTTGCCTCCTACACGGCCGCCCGAAATGACTTCTGGGTGGCCGACCTGCCCTTGGCGGATCTTCAGGATCGCACCATACCCTGGCAGGAATGGGAGGGTATCTACGGCATCAACCTAAATCCACGGAGGCTCATCGGTCAGCCCGCCATAATGGAAATGCGGCTGGGCAAGGGAAGGCTGATCCTTTCCTACCCGCATCTGGAAACTCCGGGGGATGAGCTGGGAAACCGCCTCTTTCTGAATATTCTTGGTTACCTGAATCACGAAGCATCGCTGCATCCGTCACGAGTGTCAGGGGATGAGTCCGGCGCCCCGCCGGTGAGCCGTTTTGCAGTTGCGCCGCGACAGGCGAGTTTTCAGCATTTCGCGAGGATTCAAAAAACCGTGGACGATCTCATCCTTTTCGGCGAACGCCATCTGCTCTGGAAATGGCGTCATCCCTGGCTGCTCCACTGGCGGCGCGGCATTCGCGGTATGGAATACGGCACTCTGGCAGTGGCGATACGCTCCATTGTGCAGGTGGCGGCCATGGGAGATGCTCCGAGCCTTTGTACTGATACTGCCGATCCATGGCTGGAATCCGCGAAGAGGCTGGAAGAGGACGTCCAGGTATTCTGCCATTTAGCCAGGCATCTACTCCTGGAAGAGAAGCTGGCCACACAGAGCGGCAATCTGAGCAAGCTTGGAAAAGTGAACGAAACGGTGGATGCACTGCGCGAGCGCCTTTTTGGAAGCAAAATGAATCACGGAGGCCTGTGCCGGCAGCTCTTCGATGAGATGGACGGCCTCCTTCTCCACCTCCTTCGCCAGTCGCTCACCTGCCGGGAAGCAAGTGGCTCCACCCCGTCTTGTCAAGAATGGCGGCCATGACGAACAGCGCGGTCACCACGTATTCCATCGGACCGCCTGTTCGAAAGAGCCCCAGAGCAACCTTCTGTCCAGCCAGTTTAACGCCTCTTGGGGTCAAGACATCACCTGCCAGGTGCAGCAAGCCCGGCAGGAAGAGCATGGCTGTTCGAATCGTCAGGAACTTTCTGAGGGAAGGTGTGACGGGAATGCTGAGAACGCGGGGAATAACGGGCCAAATGTGAGGGAAGCCCAGGAAAAGCAGAAAGGGTACCAGCCAGAGGAGCACCTCATGTGTCCATGTCCGATGGCCTATAATGCGATGCTTGCCTATCATTTCCATTTGATCGGGGAAATTGACTGCCGCCACGCAAAAAATGATTTCCGCGGGATATAGATCCATGAGCAAGGCGATGGAGCCAGCCATCAGCGAATGATTTCTCCACTTCAAAAGAGCTCAGTCTCCTTTAAACATTGAATCGAAAATGGATAATGTCGCCATCCTGGACCGGGTAAGTCTTTCCTTCCAGCCGTACAAGGCCCTGTTTTCGAGCTGCGGCGTAATCACCGGTTTTCCGCAAGTCTTCATAGGCAACAATTTCGGCCCGTATGAAACCTCGCTGAATGTCGGAGTGGAGCACCCCCGCTGCTTCCTGCGCCGGAATGTCCTTTGTGATGGTCCATGCCTTCACTTCGTCTTCTCCGACCGTGAGAAAGGTAGCGAGGCGCAGCAGGGCGAAGGACTGCTGAATGACTCTGTCCAGGGCTGATTCCACGATACCGAAGTCCTGCCGGAACACGACTGCCTCCGAATCGGGCATCTGTGCCATTTCCATCTCGAGCTGTCCTCGCACCATCATGGGTTCGGCGTGTTTGAAGGTAATGTCGGGAAGCCGGTCATCTTCATCGGAATTGTTCACGACCACCAGGAGCGGTTTGCCGGAGAGGAAGGTGAAGCCCCTGAGCTCCGGGGCGTTGGCCAGATCGGGCCTTGTGCGCAAGGGTATTTCGTTGTTGAGGATCTCGGCGCAAGCTTCCAGGAGCTCCTTTTCGGGCCCCGCGACCTTCTTGCCCCTTTTCTGTTCCATGGCGAGCTTTTCGAGGCGCTTTTCAACCGTTCCGAGATCCGCGATCAGAAATTCGTCCTCCAACTCCTGAAAGTCACGGGCCACGTTCGGGACACCGGTAGCCGGGTCCCGGAAATTGCGCACGACCATCAGAAGGGCATCCACGGGGCGCATGTGGGTGAGGAGCAAGGACATGTATTCCTGTTTGCTTTCGACCATTCCGGGCATGCCCTGAAGATCCATGTACGTGACCTGGGCATAGGTCGTCTTTTTGGGCTTGTAGAGCTCGCTCAACCAGTCCACGCGCGGATCGGGAACGGGAACCACTCCCAATACCGGAACCACCTGCCCTCCGGTAGGGACCGACTCTCCACTCCGCCGCGCCAGTGCATTGAATATCGTGGTCTTCCCCGACCGCGCCAATCCGATGATTCCTAGCTTCATAGATGACTCCACAGTTGAACCTGGTGACAGGATTGAGGATTTATGTAGAATTCCTCTCTTTTCGTCCGTCGCGGCAGCTTGACACGAAGGCCTTCTTGTCTGTAAGGTTTCTTCAAGCAGGTCGTTACCGCGCCCTTGCAAGGCGTCAGGAAGGCGACCAAGGTCATGAAGCAAGCCGGCAGACCTGTGAACATACTCAATGGAAGCGGAAACGTCAACGCCTCAACCTTATTCTCACCCCTGTATTGAAAGGGATGAATCATGGAAACGGGCAAACGAGTCGAGCCATCATTTTCCGAACATTCCATGCCCGCAGAGCCAAGATCCTTGAATCTTTTCCAATTCCCTTCCGGGGAGCTGTCCCGTACCATCTTCACTCTCAATGCATACTTGGAGGAAAGACAGAAATGGGAGGGGGCGTCCTATAACCAGTGGATGGCTGAGTGGATTGGCAGCGGCCTTACCGGCGAAGCTGAGCTGCGCGAATGGCTCAGGGAGAGGTTTTGTCCGGAAAGGTTTGCGGTTCGCGGCAAAAAGTCTCATCGGGCTTTTGATCGAGCATTCGATCTGGCTCAAAAGCAGGCCGAAGAGTGGTGCCGACAAGGCATATGGGCTGCCGGATGGGAAAGTCCTGGCTCACCTCCTCGGAGCTCTTTACCGAGGTGCCCTCGGGTGTTTTTCGGAACCGGCGAGACTTCGTGGACCCGGCCCTTGGTGGCCGTCTTCAATTCGAGGAAGGGCAGACAGGTTTCACCCCACGAGGAGTGGCTTCGAGCGTTGCGCTTGGCTCTTTCTCGCATCACGGCCCAAAAAGGAGAATTTGCAGGCAGTCTGGGCACCACTACCTATGATCTGGTGACGGCTTATGCCCGGCGAGCCGGTTTGCCTCTTTTTCTGATCGTCCCTTTCCCTGTTGAGGATTTTCCAACCTTCGGCCATTCTCCTCTTTTATCTTCCGCCGGTGAGCGTCCTTTTCATACAATGATGACCTGCCATACACGGGCCGTGAGATGCTCCAAGGCGACGCGCATGCTTTGCCGTGACCGCATTCTTGCCTGTATTGCCGACCTGCATCATGTTTTGGAAATCCGCTCCGGGGGAAATCTTCTGGCGGTCTTACAGGAACAACAGAGGCGAGATCCGCGTCCTCAAAGGATTTGGCAGCCTCAGTGCCGGGGCTCTCGAGCCGAGGGAAATCTCCAGCTTTTGGCGGAGCTCCCTGCATGGTCGCAACCCTTCGCCATGGAGGTTTCGGATGAAGTACCGCTCACCGAAAATTCTTTACCTTTACACGATCCAGCCAACACGCGGTCGATCGAAATCAACTGGGAGGACTACTTGTATCACTATACCCGTGCACGTCCCGGACCATGGCCGGGACAGTCCTACCGGGATTATCTCCTGAATCTGCTCGATGGCGATCCACTCTCGGAGCACACCGCTTTGCACACCCTCGTCCATATTCTCACTGAAGGGCGCATACGGGCCGGTTCACAACTGGTGCGCGGGGATCAGCCCGTAACTTCATGGACGGCGATCCCTCCCCGGAAGCTGGAATCGATACGCAAATGGAATCCCGCGCTCATACGCTGGACCTTCGAGCCTTATGGAATCGCCATCCGCCGAAGCCTGTTGCGCCGGTTGGGGGCAAAGCCAACCATCTACGCCGGGGATGCCGTCTATTCGCGCCTCAAGCCCTTCCATCGCTTCCGGTTCCAGAGGCATGAGGCACCGCATTGTTCCTGGAAGCATGAGCGCGAATGGCGCCTTCCGAAGGACTTTCTCATCGAAGAGTGTCCGGCCGGATCGGGGTTTATCATAGTTCCGGCCATACGGGACGCCGAGATGCTGATGCGCGGCCTGAAGCCTCCTCTACCGCTTCTTGTGCTGTCGTTCGAGGATGGTGGGCTTTGGGGGCAGGATTAGCACGAGCAAGGCTCGCCTCGCCCGTGCTATACGAATCCGAGGCTCCTTTTCATAAAGCGGCGGAACGGGCCTATGTCTTTCAACCTCCCCAGGGCATCCGGGAATATACGTCCGAGAGCTTGTCTCGGTATTCTCTAAAGAAAAGCTCATGGGCCTTTTCCCAGCTAGAGAGCATCAGGAAAGCGGACTTGGCCTGACCTTCCGTCTGCATGGCCATCTTTTCGTAGAATTCGCTCAGATCCTTCTCGATAAGCCACGCGGTATTGAAGACCGTTACGTCCGGGATCATGGAGCCGTCGATACACCGCTGCAGAAATTCAGACTTGGTTCGCTCGTCGAAGTAGTTCGTAGGTTGGAGGATGATATCCTTCATGTTCGAGGCTTCGAAAGCCTCTCCTTTTCTCAGGCTGTCCAGTATGTCTGAAATGAAAACGATGTGCTTTTCTTCTTCCTCGATCAGCCGTTTGAAGGCACTGACCGCGGCACCGACACCCATGCGCTGCAGCGAGTATTCAAAAAAGCCCTTTCCCGTCTCTTCCTGATTGAGAGCATACTCAAATACCTTGATGAGATTCTGGTTTGTCCCCACGATTCCTCCTCCTCGTCCCGCTTCGGATCGGTCGCTCTCGGGCGGAATGCACCACGCCCCGGCAAGCACCGCCGGCGGAAGCCTTCTTTAATAAGCAAGCAAGCCAAAAAACATGTTCACTCTGTGTTCACCTATCCCGTATTAAGGCAGCTCATGGACTTCGTCAATGCCGCTCATCCCTCGGAAAGAGAAGCATTGTATCTTCACAGTAGGAGCCCGGTCAGCCCAACAATCGTCCGAGCTCTTCGTTTTCCCCGGGAAGGAGTGGATAGCGGCATGTGTTGCCCCGGTAGTCTCTAAGTATCAGGCAATCCTTCCCGATTTTTTCCACGCTGTTGGGAATGAGCGGGACTTTGCCCTGGCCACCCGGAAGGTCGATCACGAAGTGAGGCATGGCGAGCCCCGAGATATGGTTGCGCAGGGCGCGAAGGATCTTCAGCCCCGTGCCGATGGGAGTTCGAAAGTGAGCTGTGCCGCGGGTAAGATCCATCTGCATCAGATAGTAGGGGCGCACGCGAAGAGTGAGGAGCTTCTGAAAAAGCTCCCCGAGGATGTCGGCTCTGTCGTTCACTCCCTGCAGCAGCACGGTCTGGCTGCCCAGAGGAATGCCGGCGTTGGCCAGCAGAAGGCACGCACGACTGGCTTCGGGTGTAATTTCCAGCGGATGATTGAAGTGGAGGTTAATGTAAAGGGGGTGGTAGCGGGCCAGCATATTTGCCAGGTGAGGGGTGATCCTCCGGGGAAAGGAAGACGGGATGCGCGTGCCGATGCGGATGATTTCGACATGAGGGATCATCCTCAGGGACCGCAGAAGGGATTCCAGCCGGGAGAGAGGCAGCAGGAGCGGATCTCCGCCCGAAAGAAGCACGTCCTTGACTTCATGGTGCCGGCGGATATAGTCGAGTCCCGCCTGATAAGCTTCCTCGGTCATCGGAAGCGGCTTTTCCCAGCGCCTCTTACGCGTGCAAAAGCGGCAGGTGGCGGCGCACTCATGAAACACCAGCCAGAGCACCCGATTCGGGTAACGATGCACCAGGTTGGGAACCGGCGAAAGAGTCTCTTCCGCCAAAGGGTCTTCCCATCCTGTCTCGTCTTCCAGCTCTCTCACATCGGGAATTATCTGCCGCCAGAGGGGGTCGCCCGGAAAGCGAAGGAGGTTCAGGAGATAGCGGTTGATCCGGAAAGGGAAGCGTCGGGCCACACGATCTAGATCGCCTGCCTCGGCAGGCCACAAATGAGTAAAGGTGTCTAAAGATGTCATGAAATGATCGGTAGTCTCCCCAGTCCGTCGTCAGGTCCCAAATTGAACTTGTTATTTTTAGCCATAATGTGAGACAAGATCAAGGTCGAGAAGCCGCCCCGCTGCGCTATGGCAGCATAAAATCGGTGAAAAAAACAGGAGAAATAGTACGGATGAAAATCCTTGTTGCAGTGCTGTGGCTCATTCTACCGGCACTGTTCACATTGCCGGTCTACGCAGGAAGCGCGGACACTGTCGTCGGAATCTGGAATACCCAGAAAAAGGAAGCCAAGATCGAGATCTATAAGTGCGGAGACAAGTATTGCGGCAAACTTGTCGAACTGACGGAGCCCAACTATCCCGCCTATGACGACAAAGGAATGGGCGGATTGCCCAAAGTGGACCGAGAAAATCCCGATCCGAAGCTCAGGAGCAAGCCCCTGCTCGGTCTCCAAATCATGAAAGGCTTCTCCTTTTCGGGCTCCGACACCTGGGAAGGAGGCATCATCTATGACGCTGAAACGGGAAGCTCGTACAGGTGCAAGATGACGCTCCTAAGTCCTAATCGTTTGAAAGTAAGAGGGTTCATCGGAATTTCCCTTCTGGGAGGCTCGGAAACATGGACCCGTGAACCGGTGAATCGTCCGTAAAACGTGACGTGAGATGCGAACGACTTCCGTTCACAAGAGAGTATGGAGAATTTGGCTACCGTCATAAGACGGGACATGCCCAAGGCGGAGCTTGTGTGTTCACCGCGGAGACGCAGAGGACGCAAAGAAAACGCAGAGAAGCTTTAGAGATTTCCAAGAGCTTTTCTCTGCGTTTCCTCGGTGTCCTCTGCGTCTCCGCGGTGAAGAAAGCTCAGCCGCTGTCCGTTCAGAGTATATTGACAGGTGTCCCGGCTTATGTGGGTAGCCGAGAATTTGGAGAAATTTCAGATGGCAAATTGGCTGAAAATTTATTGCAACCGGCGCGTGCTCGGTTTGCTGGGGCTCGGCTTTTCTTCCGGGCTGCCTTTGGCCCTTACCGCGTCTACACTTCAGGCCTGGATGACGACTGAAAAGGTGGATTTGCGCATCATAGGCATTTTTTCGCTGGTGGGGCTTCCTTATACACTCAAAGTCCTTTGGGCGCCCGTTATGGATCGGTTCACCCTTCCGTGGCTGGGGCGAAGGCGTGGGTGGATCGTGCTCACCCAGGGCCTGCTGGCCGCCTCCATTCTGGCGCTCAGCGCTTCTTCTCCTGCTTCGATGCCCCTGGTTGTTGCCTTGCTCGCGGTCCTGATAGCCTTCTTCAGTGCCAGCCAGGATATCGTTATCGATGCCTATCGCGCTGACGTTCTGCGCGAGAAAGAGCTGGGAGCCGGCGCTGCCACGACGGTGGTCGGATACCGCATCGCTCTGCTGACTTCCGGCGCTCTGGCCTTGATCCTTTCCGACCATCTATCCTGGCATACCGTCTACAGCGTTATGGCTTGCCTCATGTTCCTGTGCATTCTTTTCACCTTGGGGGCACCCGAGCCCACCGAACAGGTGGTAGCGCCACGCAGCCTCCATGAGGCCATCTGGGAGCCCCTGGTCTCCTATTTTCGCAGATCCAGAGCCGTGGAGATGCTTCTGTTCATCATGCTCTACAAGCTCGCCGAGGTCATAGCAGGGGCAATGACCACTCCCTTCCTCCTCGATATCGGGTTCACGCGAACCGATGTCGGGACGGTGAACAAGGCCTTCGGCTTGATAAGCACCATCCTGGGAACCCTCGCGGGCGGCAGCATCATCGCGTGGATCGGGATCAACCGCTCCCTGTGGATCTTTGCCTTTCTGCAGGCCATATCCAACCTGTCCTTCACCGGTCTTGCCCTCCTCGGAAAGAACTATCCCGCCATGGTGGCCTCTATCGGTATCGAGAATATTTGCGGAGGAATGGGAACGGCGGCTTTCGTCGCCTTCATGATGAGCCTGTGCGACAAGCGGTTCACCGCCACGCAATATGCGCTGCTGACGAGCCTCATGGCAGTCACCCGCGTTCTGGCGGGTGTGCCCGCGGGATTTCTGGCCCATTCGCTAGGATGGTCCACGTTCTTTGCCGTAAGCATTCTCGGAGCCGTTCCCGCCATTCTTCTGCTGCCTCGCTTCGCCCCATGGAATGTTCCCAATGGAAACGGGGTAGTGGCTGAAGAGAAAGTCGAACTGGAGCCTTCCGCGTGATAACGGAGTCAATGCGGGTAACGACCATTCCGGCTTTCTTGAGCCGTACGACGTTTACTGTATCAAGTGGCGATTTCCCAGGCGAACGCGACACAGGCCGGCTTTTTGAGCCGCATGCACACAGGCTTCGGCCTGGCTTCGGGAGGTGGTGGGGAAATCTTCCAGGCAGAAATGAGGGGCGAAGGCCAGCAGGGCGTAAGGTATATCCGGGTCGAAGCCGGCGATGAAAGAGGCGATGTTGAACACTTCCTCTTCGCCGACATAGCCCGGTACCAGCACTGTGCTTGCCACCAGGAGAGGCGGGTCGGGGCGCAGGGGTGCCCATTGGGTTGCGATCGTCTTGAAGTTTTCCAGAATGAGGTGGTTGTCGCATCCGCATAGAGTCTTGTGCAGGTTCGGACTCCAGGCTTTTAAATCGAATTTTATGCACCCGCCGGATTCCAGGGACAGTCTGGCCATGCGTTTCAGGTAGGCTGGATGCATGCTTCCGTTGGTCTCCCAGCATATGCGAAGGATCTGGTCGGGATGGGCCGTGCGCACCCGTTCCGACACCCGAAGGGCATAGGGGAGCTGTGGGGTGGGATCACCCCCGAAATAGCAAATACAGCTCGTCTGCTTGTTTACGGCCTCGTCCAGGGCATCGAGGGAATGCCAGGAGGGTTGGGTGCTCCGGGAATTTTGGGTGCTTTTGAAATACCAGTTTTGGCAGTAAATACAGTTCAGATTGCAGGCTTCGAAGAATACAGCCAGATTGTAAAAGCCGACTTCGGTGCCCTTGTCGTGTGAGTAGCGGGGATAACCGGCTCCGGTACCGCCGGGGCAAACCCAATCGGCCACGCAATTGGTCGGAAGGGGATCGTAGTAGAAGGATAGATGGGCTCGGGAACGGCCGTCCTGCCTCATACTGGCCCTGCTCCCGGTGCGTACCCCGCAGTAGCCTTGCTCCGCCAGTCCCATGCGGCAGCGATGCAGGCACAGAGAGCACCGGAGGCCTTCAGGATTTCGGGGAGGCGTCAGAGGAAGTTGAAATATCTGCCTGGAGCCGGCATGGAGAGCGTCGATGGGTCCCCGACAATCTTCCCAACGGTTCTGAATACATTCCGGGCAGACCCCGATACCGATTCCCAGCCCGCTATGCTTTTTCCCGCACACGGGGCAGATGAATCGTCCTCCGGTGGCTTCATCCCATTCACTGATTAACATGGCTTCCTCGATATCGATCCTGAATGCTTGATAGCTTTGACAATAGATGTACTGGATGTTGAATATCGGTTACTGAGCATTTCGTCTCCAGCCGCGAGACACCAGGCGTGGCGGCATCTCGTTCAGCAAATCCTCGGAAGCTGTTCTCCCCGCAGCATGTCCACCAGGCGATGGCCTCCGATGCGGGTCCTCAAGAAAACGCGGCCCGGATCGTTTTCCACGGCCTCGCCAATGCAACGGGCCCCTCGTCCCAAAGGATGGCTCTGCATGGCTTCCAACACATCCCGCGCCGCTTCGGGAGGCACAAAAGCCAGCACTTTTCCCTCATTGGCCACGTAGAGAGGATCCAGTCCGAGAAGCTCACAGGCTCCGGCCACGTCTTCACGAATGGGCAGTGCTGCTTCGTCCAGCCGTATTCCCACACCCGACTGACCGGCAATCTCGTTCAAAGTGGTTGCAACCCCTCCCCGCGTGGGATCTCGAAGGACATGGATGCCGGGACATGCCTCGATCATCTTTTCCACCAGACCGTTCAAGGACGCCGAATCGCTCAAAATCTCATTTTCAAAGGCCAGGCCCTCGCGCTTGCAAAGGACGGCCATTCCATGGTCTCCGATGGTTCCGTTGATCAGCAGGGCGTCTCCCGGACGGGCGTTCTGTCCGGCGATACGCACACCGGCAGGTACGATCCCGATGCCCGACGTGTTGATGAAAATCTTGTCGGCTTTGCCGTGCGGCACCACCTTGGTGTCCCCCGCGACGATGAGGACGTTGGCCTGGCGGGCTGCCTGTGCCATGGCTTGAACCACCTGGCGCAAGATCTCGACAGGGAGACCCTCTTCGAGGATGAAGCCGGCCGTCAGGTAAAGAGGCCTTGCGCCTCGCATGGAGAGGTCGTTGACCGTTCCGTGCACGGCCAGGCTTCCGATGTTGCCTCCTGGAAAGATCACGGGATCTACCACGTAGGAATCGGTGGTCATGGCAATCCTGCCTTCCCCTATGGGCACCAAGGCGCTGTCGTTCATTTCGAGGAGAAATTCGTTTTGAAAGGCATCGATGAAGAGCTCCTGCACGAGCTCGTGCGTGGCACGGCCTCCGCTTCCCTGATCCAGTTGTATGGTCGTCAGATCCATTCGTCTATTCCTTCATCCCTTCGAGCGCGCCATCGACTGTATAACCGTGATAACGGTAGTAGGCCCCGCACGTTCCTTCCCCCGATACCATGCAGGGTCCCATGGGATTCTGGGGCGTGCACACCTTTCGGAAAAGGCCGCACTCGGGAGGCGTCATGATTCCGCGGAGCACGTCGCCGCAGCGGCAGCCGGGATGCTCCTTCACCTGAATGGAGGGCATGGAGAAGCGCTTGGTTGCATCATACTTTTGCCATGAAGACCGGAAGCCGAGGCCGCTCAGAGGAATGGGGCCAAGGCCGCGCCAGGTGGTGTCGACCGGCTCGAAAATTTCAGCAAGAAGGCGGCGTGCCGCAACATTGCCTTCCCAGGTCACCGCCCTGCGATATTGAATCAGTACGGCGGGCTCCTTCTTCTCCACAAGATCCATCAGCATGGTGATTCCCTGCAAAATATCGAGGGGCTCGAAGCCTGTAACGACGCAGGGGATGTGATAGCGGGTGACTACCTCCTGATAGGCTCCGGCTCCGATCACCGTGCTAACGTGCCCCGGGCAGATAAAGCCGCTCAGGCTCAGATCACCGGCATCCAACAGTGCCTTCATGGCCGGCGGAAGGAGCTTGTGGGCCGAGAAGACCGAGAAGTTTTCCACTCCTTCGGCTCGCGCCTGTTGAATCGCGGCGGCCACGGTAGGAGAGGTCGTTTCGAAGCCGATGCCAAGAAACACCACTTCCCGGTCGGGATTATCCCGAGCTATCTGCAGGGCGTCCAGGGTACCGTAAACGATGCGCACGTCGGCACCCTTGCTTCGCTCCACATGGAGGGAGGAATAAGAGCCCGGCACGCGCACCAGATCGCCGAAGGTGGCCGTTATCACCCGATGCTGCCGGGCCAGCCAGATGGCTCGGTCTATATCTTCGTTCGCCGTGACACAGACGGGGCAGCCGGGACCGCTGATGAGCTGAATCGTCGAAGGAAGCAGTTCCTTCATGCCGGATCTGAAGATCGCCACCGTATGGGTTCCGCAAATCTCCATCAACCTTACCACTCCACCGGCGGGGCGGCGCTGGTGCAGAGCCTTGATCAGGCTTTCCGCCAGTTGAGGGTCCCGATATTCATCCATATACTTCACGACTGTCACTCCTTGCGATTGTCACTCACTATGGTCGCTGCCGCTTCATCAGCCATTGTGCCCCGATATAAGCCTGCCCCAGGGAAATACAGGCGTCGTTGGACGGGACTTCTAAATGGCTGTAGACTGCAAAGCCAAGCTTCGTCAGCTCGATTTCCATGCGCTCGAGGAGGTAGACATTCTGGAAAACGCCTCCACTCAGGGCAATACGCGTGAGGCCCGTTTCACCGCCTATCTTCTGAACCGCGTCACAGAGCATGGATACCATGCCGTTATGGAAACGGGCGGAGATCACTCCGGCGGAGCGTTTCCGCATCACTTCCGAAGCTGCCTCGGCCACTATGGGTAAGGGGTCCAGAATCCAGACATCCCGCTCTTTTCGCACATCTCCCCGGTATCCTCCGTCTTCGGGCTCGATGGCCTGTTCGAGCTCGATGGCTGCCTGGCCCTCGTAGCTGATGGTGTCCTTCAAGCCAATCAGCGCCGAAACGGCATCAAAGAGGCGTCCGCAGGACGAGGTCAGGGGAGTGTTCACCCGTCGCTCCAGCATCCGTAAGAGGATATCCACCTTGCCACGGGGCAGTCCGTCGAAAAAGTCCGTGCAGAGGTGTCGCGGGTCTTGAGGATCTATGCTCCAGAGATAGCTGAGCGCCATGCGCCAGGGCTCCTTGATGGCCTGACTGCCTCCGGGAAGAGGAACCTGTCGGAAGTGCCCCAGCCGATCGAAGCGCTCACCGTCCACCCTAAGCACCTCGCCTCCCCAGACGGTCCCGTCCGTTCCGTAGCCGGTTCCGTCGAGAGCCAGTCCAAGGACGGCTCCCGAAAGCTTACGCTCGGCAATGACGGCGGCAATGTGCGCGTGATGATGTTGAACCGCCAGGAGCGGCTTGTCCTTCCGGCGCAGCGCCCACTGGGTGCTGAGGTAATCCGGGTGAAGATCGTGCACGATGCATTCCGGCTCGATTTCCAGAATGCGCTGGAGGTGGGAGATGGTGTGCTCGAACGACCGGAGTGTTTCGAGATTTTCGAGATCTCCGATGTGCTGGCTCAGAAAGGCTTCAGCCCGGCGGGTGAGGCACACGGTGCTTTTGAGCTCCGCTCCCACTCCCAGAACAGAAGGGATCGGGTCCTGCAAAAAGACGGGCACCGGGACGTAGCCCCGAGCCCTGCGAACGAGGCGTGGCTTTCCGTGAAGAGCTCTTGCCACCGAATCGTCGCAGCGCATGATGATCTCGCGGTCGTGAAAGAGGAAGAAGTCGGCGATGTTTCGAAGCCGTTCCCCCGCTTCCCGGTTTTCCGTCACGATGGGCTCGTCGCTCTGGTTGCCGCTGGTCATGATCAGGGCTTCAAAGGAGCTGCCTTCAAAGAGCAAAGAGTGAAGAGGCGCGTAAGGAAGGAAAGCGCCCAGGTAACGATTTCGAGGAGCAACGCTCGGGGCGATGGAGGCGGACGAGGGGAGATGGGATGGGCACGGGCAGTCTCCGCCGGAACGCTTCCGCAGAAGAACGATGGGGCGCTGAGGGCTCGACAGGATAGCTTCTTCGCGGTCATCCAGCTCGCAGTACCGTCTTACGGCTCCCGGATTTGAGAACATAACGGCAAAGGGCTTTTCTTCTCGAATCTTTCGTTTGCGCAGGCGGCTCACCGCTGGCTCATCAGTGGCTTCAACCGCCAGATGAAAGCCTCCCAGCCCCTTTATGGCCAGTATGGCGCCGTTTTCCAGGCAGCGGACGGCCTCGCGCATGGCGGCGTCTTTCTCCGCCAGCTTTCTGCCATCCGGAGCTTCGAGCCATACGTGGGGGCCGCATTCATGGCAGGCATTCGGCTGTGCATGAAACCGGCGATTCATGGGATCGTCATATTCTTCGCGGCATGCCGTGCACATGGGGAAAGGAGCCATGGTAGTCTTGTCCCGGTCGTAGGGAATGTCCTCGATGATCGTATAGCGGGGGCCGCAGTTGGTGCAGTTGATGAACGGGTAACGGTGGCGGCGGTCCCGTGGATCGAGAAGCTCTCGAAGACAGTCCTCGCAAATACAGACGTCCGGGGCGATCAACGTGGAACGGGACTGTCCGGAGCGGCTCCCGACAATCGTGAATCCCTCCAGGGGAGCAAAGGGCTGCTCGGTGACTTCCATTCGGACGATACGCGCCAGGGGCGGAGCCTTGGCCGGAATGTCCCGCAGGAGCTCCTCGATGTGACCGGCGGCTCCGGCGACCTCGATTTCCACTCCTTCCGACTGGTTGCACACCCAGCCGTTGAGCTCATGGCGACGGGCAAGTTGAAAAATATAGGGACGAAATCCGACGCCCTGAACGATCCCCTGTACACGGATCAGAACGCGCCGTTGTTTCCCCTTGAGCTCTACGTCCACTGGTTGTAACCTGTTCTTCCGGCTTATGGCGCCGGCTGCCAGGTTATGGCTGCCGGCCTACGGTTGTTCAGCCCCGAGAAATTTTCAAGCAACAAGGAAAAATAAACGAAGGTGATAAACAGCCGTGTTCGATGCGGAGTACGGAATGTGCTATGCCGCTGATTTCATGCAGTCCGGCTCTTCTTGTGCTCCCGGACTTTTCCTTCCAGCCAGTCGAGCCAGGAAGCCATACCTTCGCCGGTGCGGCATGAAACCTCGAAGACGGTCTGAGCTGCGTTGAGCTGATGGGCCTGTTCCCGTATTCTTTGAATATCGCAGTCAATATAGGGAAGCAGGTCGATCTTGTTCACCAGGAGTACCGAAGAGATCTGGAACATCAGAGGGTATTTCAACGGCTTGTCGTCTCCCTCGGTCACGCTCAGGATCACGATCTTGTCATGCTCGCCCAGGTTGAATTCCGCGGGGCACACCAGATTGCCGACATTTTCTATGATAAGGAGATCCAGGTTCTCGATATTTATGGATTCCATGGCGATCTGGATCATGTTGCCGTCCAGGTGGCATCCGCCGTCCGTATTGATCTGAACGGCCTGAACGCCCTTGCGCTGGATACGCTCGGCGTCGAAGGAAGACTGAAGGTCGCCTTCTATGACCGCCATTCTGACCCGGTCCGCGAGACCGTCGATGGTCTTTTCCAGGAGAGAGGTCTTTCCCGCGCCGGGGGAGCTCATCAGGTTGAAGACATATATACCGGCCTCGTCGAAGCGCCTGCGATTCGCAGCCGCCAGACGGTCATTGGCCTGGAGAATGTTACGAACTACTGGAACCGTGATCTGCGTCATTATCCTCTCCTGTTTCGCCTTCAATGTTTAGCAAAGAGAGCTCCCTTCCGCTGACCAGCTCGAGGGTCGGCTCCCCGCATCGAGGGCACAGAAACACGTAATTTTCCACCTCAAAATAAATATTGCACTTTTCGCACCGCGTGACGACCGGTATGGCTTCGATTTCGATGACAGCTCCATACGCAATGGTTTCGCGGCTCAACAGGTCGAAGCAAAACCGGAGGGACTCGGGAACCACGGCCGCCAGAGCCCCCACTTGGAGCCGGATTACTTTCACCTGCTCCAACCGATGCCGCCGACCCTCATCCAGCACGATATCCAAAATACTTTGGGCGATGGACATCTCATGCACAGCAAATCCTTATGCCTTCGACCTGACGCAGTTGAGTTCCCACAATTTCCGACCGTAACATTCGAAGCGGACGTTGGGAATTAACATACGAGATAAAAAGGGTCAAGGCAGCCCTCCTCAATCTGTTGGAATGATATGAAGCTCGCGGGTGTAAATAGACTCCGGATGCAGACCGGTCCCGGCTATGCTCAAACGGCCAGAGCTGTCCTTGCCTCAGGTCTGTCTCACCTCGGCTTTTCTTGCTTAAGCTCGAGAATTGCTCCTTGATCGGATACGAATATGGCGGTATCAAGAAAGGATGATTTTATTGAAGCTGATGGACAAACAGAACGTGAAGGCCAGGGGCTGAAAGCCAACCCTTCTCGAAGCCGTCTCTTGAAGAGCCGAAGCCTCAAGACGTGGATCCCGACCCGGAATCATAACCAGAACCCTCTACATACGAGTAAGAGCATTGGAAACAGTCGAAAAGAGCTATCTCAGGAGCCGGATCGTTGCAATCAGCATATCCTGCCTGGTAGGGGCGGGGTTGATGCTTTTGAAGTTCTATGTGTACTGGCTGACCCAGTCCTCGGCTATTCTATCCGACGCACTGGAGTCGATCATCAACGTGGTGGCGAGCGCCTTTGCGCTCGGAAGCATCCTCCTTGCGGCAAAACCTCCGGACCCTTCTCATCCTTACGGGCATGGGAAGATCGAATACTTCTCCGCGGGCTTTGAAGGAGCCCTGATCGTCCTTGCGGCGCTGGGAATCGTGCTGGAAGCCTGGCCTCAGGTTCTGAATCCACACGATCTTCCAAACCTTCAAGGGGGTATGCTGATTCTCCTCGGTACCTGTCTGATCAATCTCCTCCTGGGGGTCGGGCTCATTCGCGTGGGCAAGCGCACCACATCGCTCGTTCTCGTGGCGGACGGCAAGCATGTTCTCAGCGATGTGTATACGTCGGCGGGAGTTCTGATTGGTCTTGTCCTGGTCAACCGGACCGGCTGGTACTGGATGGACGGAGCCATTGCCTGCCTGGTTGCCCTCAACATTCTTTTCATCGGCACGAAGCTTATGCGCGAATCCTTTGCAGGTCTCATGGACGCCTCGGACCCCGAGCTGCTTGAAAAAATTTCCCGGCTCATCGCCAGGCATCGAAAAAGTGCATGGATCGACATTCATCGCCTGCGTGCATGGCGGTCGGGGAATCGCATCTATGTCGACTTTCACCTGATCCTGCCCCGTGATCTTGCGCTCGAAGAGGCACACAACGAGGTCAATGAGCTTCAGGAAATGCTCAAGTCACACATCGAAGGACTGGCGGAGGCTCTCATTCATGCCGAGCCCTGCATCGATCCGGAATGCCCCATCTGTGGCCACGATCCGTGCAAGCTGCGCCAGGAACCGGCTCAGCATCAGAGTCTGTGGCACCGCGAAGAGCTTACGGCTCAACTGGAAGAAGAAGGACAGCGCTCTTCGAGCTCCAACAACAAAACGGAGCGGTAGGACGCTGGAAGGCCGAGCGGCAAATGCCGGATATACTTCAAACGGTCATAATGTGCGCTCTTGTGTTCACCGCAGAGACGCCGAGAGCGCAGAGAAAACGTAGAGGAGCTTCATAAGAATTTCAACAACTCTCTGTGCCCTCTCTGCGCTCTCGGCGTCTCTGCGGTGAACACAAGAGCGCACATTATGACCGTTCAAAGTATAATTCACGTGCTCAACCATTGTCCGGCTAAAGACTTTTTTCTTGCTGTTTTCCCGATGCCATGGTACGGCTCTGGTTGAGGTTCAGGATCGCGGTTCCGCATGAGTTGCGGGATTAGAGGGAAATTAGTCCGACTGAGCGGGCTCACCCGACCGGCGATTTTCCATCGGGCTCGACGGATCCAGTGCCCATGATTCACGGGATTCACGCGCATCCCATTGACAAATCCTCTTGTCAAATCCTCCTGCTGCTCTGCTGAAACTAGATCGTCATCCCGTATCCACATCGCATTCCCGTTGTTCGCTGGTTAAAATAGATGCCCATCTCTGATTGCGATCCAATAGCGCCCGGCGCCTCTCCACCCGCTCGAGCCTGAGCCTGCTGATGAAGGGCATTTCCATGACGTTCCAATCACAATGAGGAGGGAAATGATGCGTATCGTACTTATGGGTCAGGCGGCTTTTGGGGTAAGATCTTTGGAAGCTTTGCTGGAAAATGGGGAAAACGTGGTAGCGGTTTACGCGCCGGCGGACAAGGGGGGACGTAGTGATCCCCTCAAGGATGCGGCTGTTGCCAAGGGGCTCCCGATTTTTCAGCCGACTACCTACAAGAGTGATGAAGTCTTCGCTCAGTATAAGGAGCTTCAACCCGACCTGACCATTCTGGCCTTCGTCACGGATATCATCCCGTCACGTTTCTTCGATGCCGCCACCAAAGGCGCCATCTGCTACCACCCTTCCATACTGCCGCGCCATCGGGGTGCAAGCGCCATCAACTGGGCCGTAATCATGGGAGATAGCCGTACCGGCCTCACCATTTTCTGGCCCGATGGCGGAATCGACACCGGTCCGATCCTCCTTCAAAAGGAAGTCGAGATTGGAGAGAACGACACGACAGGCACCCTCTATTTCAATAATCTGTTCCCCATGGGCATCAACGCCATCGTTGAAGCAGTGGCTTTGATCAAAGAAAACAAAGCCCCCCGAATTCCTCAGGACGAAACAAAAGCTACCTACGAAGCACCCTGCGATAACAAAGTGGCTGCTATCGACTGGCAGAAAACCGCCCAGGAAATTTATAACATGTTGCGCGGCTGTGATCCTCAACCAGGCGCCTATGCGTATTGGAACGGAGAAATAATCCGCTTCTTTGGTGCCGTCCTGCATATGGAGCCGACGGACAGTGCTCCGGGAGCCATAGTTAACGTCGATCAGAAGGCCATTCATGTAGCCGTTCCAGGAGGAATCCTCGCGGTCGCCAAGGTCCGTCCCGGAAAGGGCGCCAAGGTAGACAGCTCCGAATGGGCTGCGGAAAAGGGAGTGAAAGTGGGGGATAGGTTCGGAACCGCTCCTTAGAAATATCTGTCAATGAATGGCCATTAAATGTGATGACCATGACTTTGATCGTCATTCCCGCCGAAAAACACGCGGGAATGACGATCCGAAACCTGTTTCGGATATTTCTTTCTTTCCTGGCGCATAAATCCATTATGGCGCAGAGCGTCAAAGTATGGCATACAAACCGGGCAGTGCATTCGGCAGAAGATAGACCGGGGAAGTCAGTCCATAAAATTATGCTGATTTTCTTTGAAAGCTTTACCCCCTATGTTTGAAGGGCACCATCGAGACCCATGATCCAGGCAGAGGACGAGTACACGCCATGAGCACCCATGTAGCACGACAAGGCCGGGTAGAACGCAAGACGAAAGAAACCGACATTCAGATCGAATTTGCCATCGACGGACAGGGAACCGTCGAGCTTTCCACCGGGGTTCCCTTTCTGGATCATATGCTGACACTTTTCGGCGTCCACGGCCTTTTCGACCTCAGGCTCCAGGCCGTTGGAGACCTGGAGATCGATGCCCATCATACCGTCGAGGACATCGGCATCTGCCTGGGGGATGCTCTGTACATGGCACTGGGAGACCGGAAAGGTATTAGGCGCTACGGGCACGCCGTCGTGCCGATGGACGAAGCCTGTGCCATGGTGACCCTGGATCTTTCCAATCGCCCCTTCCTGGTTTTTCAGGTCCCGCACCTTTCAGAACGGGTAGGTCGGTTCGAGACGGAGCTTCTTCCTGAATTTTTCAGGGCCTTCTCACAACACGGAGGAATTACCCTGCATATCCAGGTCCCTTATGGCTGCAATACCCACCATATCATCGAGGCAGTCTTCAAAGCCCTGGGGCGTGCCCTGGATGACGCCACCCGCATCGACGAGCGGCGTGGTGGAATTCCATCGTCCAAGGGCTCGCTCTAAGGAGGATAACTGGAGCGGGGGAGGCCCAAAGCCGCAATCAGAGCCAGCGGAAAGGACCAACGGGACCAATACGACCAATAGGACCAATAGAACTGAAAAAGCGAAGGGCGCGAAAAGGCGGCTTCATTTTTGCGGCGGCGCGTTTTCGTCCGGGGAATACCGGAAATCCGATTGCCTGGCTTCGTTGGCGTGGTAGATGGTCTGCGTTGGAAAGGCAAACTCGATGCCTTCTTCCTTGAAACGGCGCATGATCTCGAGGTAAGTCTTCTGCAGCCAGTCCTGAAAATCCCAGTAGCTCGGGGGATAATACCAAACAAAGACCGTGATGTTCAGGCTCCAGTCCTTGAAATTATTGAAATGGATGCGAGGTGGGTAATCTGCCCGCATTCCTTCATGGTTTTCGAAGATTTCCCGGAGGATTTGGAGAGCACGCTCCACTTTCTCGGGAGGTGTGTCGTAGGTCAGGCCCAGGTCGGTGCGCCAGCGAATAAAGGAACGCCTACCGATGTTCTTTAACGTGGAATTGATAATTTTCTCGTTGGGAATGGAAACCAGATTCCCGTTCAAGGTACGCAGCCGGGTGCTGCGAAAGCCCACGTTTTCCACAAACCCATCGTAGCTGTCGATGGCAATCCGTTCGCCCACCTGGAAGGGCTTGTCGAGAAGAATGGTGAGGCTTCCGAAAAAATTGGCGATGGAATCCTTTCCTGCCAGAGCGACAGCCAGGCCGCCGATTCCCAGAGAAGCAATGAGAGGGGCGATCTCGATTCCCGTCATGTTCTGGACAATCATGATGCCGCCGATACCGATGATGAATACGCGCATCGTCTTGCCGATGAGAGGGACCAGCATGGAGTCGATGTTGCTCTCGGTTGAAGCGGCCCATCGCCTGAGCTGCACGTCGAAGATGGTGATGAACTTATAGACGAACCAAAAGAGCGATATTATGCCGCCGACATCTGCAATTTTGCTGGCAGCACGATGAACCATGTTATGGCTCCCGGAGGAATCGAAATACCCGAGGAGAGGTGTCAAAGCCCAGTAGATCCCGTAGACGTGAATGAAGAGAGACACCGGTTTCTGGACCGCTCCGAGAAACAATATCCACCAATTCAAAAGTCCGTCTTCCGCGGATCTGGCTTTGAGCTGTAGCAGCAACAGATGGCGTACGAGGCGCTCGACGGCGATTACCAGGAAGAGCAGGAGGACACAGATCACCAGCTTGAGCCACGTAATCCCCAGAAAGGCTTTGGTGGTGATCCATTTTCCCACCTTACGGGATGCCCCCTTTCCGACCTCATCGATCTTTTTCCCCAGCATTTCTCCTGTTTGATCGAGCTTATCGGTATCAACGGGAACCGGAGCTTCGTCGGTTGACGGAAGAATGCTTTCCGCCTCATTCCGGCCCTTGTCATGCTCATGGGAGTCGGACTTTTTCGCCGAGGGTGTACTCTGAGCAATAGCACCGGAAGACGATCCGAGAAAACACGATACAAACGGCAGCAGAGCCAGAAGCACTATAAAGCGTATTTTACGTGACACTAAAATCTACCTCCTAATTTGTTGAAAGGCTCCCCGTGGGGAGGCTCGTCTCATTTTTTCCTAGATATGGCCACCACAGGTGTGGTGCAAGAGACTATATTCAATCGCTCCTTGGATTTCAATCAACCGTCAGCGAGTGGCTCCAATATCCTCTTCGGAAAAGATTCTGATAGGATCGTCGTGTTGTTGTGTGCACCAGGGTCGAAAGTCGAATGTATGGCCTGACTTTAGGGTTGCCAAGTCTCTTGAATCGGTACATAAAAACGTACAGAAAGCTGATCACGGATCACTTCAATGAAAAATTCCAAGATCAGGCTTGACAGAAGCCCCGACTTAGAATATGCTTATGTTGTTTGGGTGACGCGGGGTGGAGCAGCCAGGTAGCTCGTCGGGCTCATAACCCGAAGGTCGAAGGTTCGAATCCTTCCCCCGCTACCAAGAAAATCAAAGGCTTAGCCAAAAACGGCTAGGCCTTTTTTATTTCCGGTTGCGGCTGGGTTGCGGATGGTTGCGTTTCCGGTTGCGGGTTGTCCAGTTCATCAATGTTGGTCCCCCTTGCTCAGTCTCAGCGTTGCGTATGTGTGGCGCATGTCATGCGGGGTTCTTCTCCGGAGCTCCGATTTTTCCATTGCTCTGTCCCACACTCTCTTTCGGAAATTGTCAGCGTTCAGGGCTCCGCCGCCCTCATTGGTGAAAAGCCACTCGGGGACACTTTCCCAGCCTTTACGGAGAGTCTCTTCCTTCTGCCGTCTTCGCAACGTCTTGAGCTCATCTGCAAGTTGGGCGGTCATTCTCACGTCACGGACACTTGATGTGCTCTTCGGGGTAGTGATCCTCCCCGCTGCAATGTTCCTCGATACCCTTATGAGCTTGTGCTGAAAGTCTATGTCTCCCCATTGCAGGGCGATAAGCTCTCCGATCCTGAGCCCGGTCCGGAATCCGGTGATCACCAGCGGGTAGTATCTCGGGTAATGCTCTTTGAAGCAGTTCTCGAGGGTAGTCCTGTCTTCCCATGATAAAGGATCGGGGATTCTTTCTGCACGCTCGTTCTCCGGTTTGGGCACCTTTACGCCGATTACCGGGTTCGTCTCGATGTACCCATCCGGACGATGCGCAAATGAAAGAATACTGCTCAAACAGTTTTTGATGTTCCTCACTGTCTTGCTTCGCACTCCTCCTTTCAGCTTCACTGAGATGAGATCCGCGACCATCCTCGATGTGATTTCATTCAGATGGTAGCTCCCCAGCCCGGGCAGGATATGAAATTCTACCGCTCCTTCAATCGCTTCAAGATGAAATGCTTTTTTCACGAGGGGCTGACATTTTGGAAGTACGCCGCCCCTCGCTGCATCATCGACAACACCAACCTTGCCCGGCTGCGGG